>JAESFW010000028.1_pt1 | contig 250955 bp, 232 predicted proteins | sample 9269481 | NCBI WGS metagenome assembly JAESFW01 (sample SAMN14515350, study PRJNA621654) | algae metagenome | isolation source: Lyngbya sp. HA4199-MV5 and co-occurring heterotrophs from soil with... | place: USA: Ahupuaa O Kahana State Park, Hawaii | collected 2009-07-21 | reverse complement strand
TCGGGTCCTCGTACCAGGTCGGGCTGTACTGCTCGAGCTCGCGCGCGATCTTGATCGCGGTCGGCAGGTTCCAGAGCGAGTGCAGCTCGACCATGATCTCGATCTTGTCGCCGACGGCCTTGCGGATTTTCTCGAAGGGCTCGCAGGCCTTGCGCATCTGCTCGGGCGTGATGAACAGGCCGTGGTTCTCGATCGCGGGCGGATCGAACGGCCAGATCTTCATCGCCGTGATGCCGCTTTCGAGCAGGCTCTCGGCGACGGCATCGGCTCGGTTCATGAAGCCGTCGAGATCCTCGTAGGGGCCTTCGCTCAGGCCGAGATTCCAGGTCGAGACCGGCTTGATGTTCTGCGATCGGACATATCCGTAGCCGGCGCAGGTGTTGTAGATGCGCTGCCGATCGCGGCACAGGCCCCCAAGCATCTGGTGCACCGGCTGTTCGCAGACCTTGCCGAAAATGTCCCAGAGCCCGATGTCGACCGCCGAGGTGGCGCGCGACTCGACGCCGGTCGAGGCCTGCGCCATCGGCAGGTTCGTCATCTCGCGATGCAGCGCCTCGATATGCAGCGGGTTCTTGCCGAGCAGCCGCATGGCGAGCGTGTCGTGCAGATGCGCCTCGACGGCGCCCGCGCCGTAGAAGGTCTCGCCCAGGCCGATGATGCCGGCATCCGTATGGACCCGCACCCACAGCACATTGCCGAACTCCTCCGTCCGAAGCGTCTCAATCGCGGTGATCTTCAAGGCCTGCCTCCCTGGCGGCGCGCGCTCTTGGGCGGCCGGTCCGGCCATTGAGCGCTGTGGTTGATGGCGATCCGCGGGAGCGCCAGCCTGACGCCGCCCCGACGAAACGCAGCCACCATACGGGCACTTGTAAAATATCACAATATGTTTAGTCTTGCCCCCGAGATCGGAGCCACCCAATGAGCTCCGCCGCGGAGGAACGACATGGCGCAGCGCGCAAGCCGGCCCAAACTGGTGGAGACGCAGGAAGCGGGCGCGCCGGTGCGCCGCAACCGCGTCAACCTGTTCGAGCTGGCCTATCAGCGCATCGAGGAACTGCTGGTCCGCTGCGAGCTTGCGCCCGGACGCTTCCTGGCCATGCAGGACCTGCAGGACATCACCGGCTTCGGCCGCACCCCGGTCCACCACGCCGTCAACCGCCTGGCCGCCGACACGCTGATCGTGATCCGGCCGCGTCACGGCCTCCAGATCGCGCCGATCGACCTCGCCCGCGAGCGCATGCTCCTGCATCTGCGCCGCGACATCGAGCGCTTCGTCATCAGGCTCGCCGCCGAGCGTGCCGGCCCCTCCCACCGCAACCAGATGCTGCACATGGAGCGCCTGCTGCGTGAACGGCGCGACGGGCTGACTCTGGCGGAATTCAACCAGCTCGACCGCCGCATCGACCAGATGGTTCTCGCTGCGGCCGGGGAGCCCTTCCTCGAGCATACGCTGCGTCCGCTGCACACCCTCTTCCGGCGGATCGGCTTCATCTACCACAGCCACATGGCCGTGGAGCCCAGCCTCGACGGCACGATCGACCACCATCTCTCCGTCCTAAACGCCATCGCAACGCGCAACGCCGAGGCCGCCGTCGCGGCCTCGGACGCGCTGATCGCCTTCGTCGATGGCATGTTCGACGAGATGGAGACCCGCATCGACCCATCCCTGCTCGATTGCAGCGTCGAACCGCTGCTGAGCACCTGACCGAAGCCCCCCGACACCCGGACGAACGAGAAGCTGCCCGCCATGCGCATCATCTTTCACGGCGACAACGCCGCCTCCTTCAGCCAAGGCTTCACCGAACTCGTCGGTGGCGACGCCGAGGTCCGCATCCTGCCGGACGTGCTCGTGGCACCGTCCGACATTCAGGCCTATGCCGAGGCGGACGCGATCATTGGCGTGAAGTTCGACGCCGGCCTGCCGCGCCCCGAGCGCCTCAAGCTCTTCCACGTGCCCGGCGCCGGCTACGATGCGGTCAATCTCGGCTTGCTTCCGGCGCAGGCCAGCGTCTGCAACTGTTTCGGCCATGAGCAGGCCATCGCCGAATATGTGATGAGCGCGCTGCTCGCCCGCGCGATCCCGCTGGCCGATGCCGATGCGAAGCTGCGCCGGGGCAACTGGGCCTATTGGGCCGGCTCCCCCGACCGCATCCATGGCGAGATCGCCGGCCAGACCATCGGCCTGCTCGGCTTCGGCCATATCGGTAAGGCGATCGCGCGCCGCGCCAAGGCCTTCGAGATGCAGGTCCATGTCGCCAACCGCAGCCCGGTCGCGACCTCCGACCTTGTCGACCGCGCCTTCACGCTCGACCAGATCAGCGAATTCTGCGGCTCGGTCGATGTTGTCGTCGTCTCGGTCCCGCTTACTGCGGAAACCACCGGCATCGTCGGCGCAGCCGCTCTGGCGGCGATGCGGCCCGGAGCCGTGATCGTGAATGTCGGCCGCGGCCCGACCATCGACGAAGCGGCGCTGTTCGAGGCCCTTCATGCACGCCGGATAGGCGGCGCGATCATTGACACATGGTATCAGTATCCAAATCCGGGCGAGCCCAATATTTTACCTTCCAAACTGGCTTTCCATGAGCTTTCAAACGTTTTAATGACACCGCACATGTCAGGCTGGACCAGCGGCACCATCCGCCGCCGGCAACAGACCATGGCGGACAACATCAAGCGGTGCTTCTCCGGTATCGCTCTTACCAACGTAGTGCGAGAAGGGCGCTCCTAGAGCATCGGACCGAAAAGTGGATTTCGGTTTTCGGGCAATTCCGATGCTTTGAAGAGCAAGCCCGATCGCCAGCAAACCGGCCGAACGAAGCCGGAGCAACAACACGTGACCAGTCGTCAAACCGAGGAAACGGCAAAATGAACCTGATGAAGCACCTCAAGATCGCCGGCTTGGCTCTCGCGCTCGGCGCCGGCATGCTCGCCGCCGGCCAGGCCTCGGCCCAGTCGCTGGCCGATATCACCAAGCGCGGCAAGGTCCGCATCGGCGTGCTGATCGGCGCCCCGCCCTACGGCTCGGTCGACTCGACCGGCAACGCCATCGGCTACGATGCCGACGTCGCCGCTCTCGTCGGCAAGTATATCGGCCTGCCGGTCGAGGTCGTGCAGCTCACCCCGCCCTCGCGCATCCCGGCGCTCGAAGCCAACAAGGTCGACTTCCTCGTCGCGACGCTGGCCCCGACCCCCGAGCGCGCCAAGGCGGTGATGTTCACCATCCCCTACAGCGCCTTCCAGATGGGTATCTACGCCAAGAAGGGCACCGCGATCAAAAGCTGGGCCGATCTCAAGGGCAAGAAGGTCGGCGTCAACCGCGGCTCCTCCGTCGAGCGCGAGTTCGTCAACCGCGAGAAGGAGCTGAACCTCACCATCCTGCGCTTCGAGGACGACTCGACCACGATGCAGGCGCTCTTCTCCGGCCAGGTCGAGGCCATCGCCGGCCCCGACGCCCAGGCCAATGCCGCCATCAAGGCGCGCGGCGAAACCGAGACCGAGGTGAAGTTCTTCTTCGGCATGCAGCCGAACTCGATGACCGTTCGCAAGGATGCCTTCGAGCTGCAGCAGTGGCTGAACAACGTGATCTACTACATCAAGCAGAATGGCGAGCTGAACGCCATTTCCGAGAAGTGGGTCGGCGGCCCCCTGCCGCAGCTGCCCACCTTCTGATACCGGGCCCTGCGCCGGCACGGAGCCAATCGGCCCGTGCCGGCCTTCCCGATCCGCTGTCCCGCAGGCTAGAGCGCCTGCCTTGCTCCCGGGACCTGGCGTGACCCCTGACATGGGGAGGAGTCCTCCTTGCAGTTCGACCCCGTCTTCGCCGAATCGGACCTGATCCTGAACGGGATCATGTTGACGATCGTGCTTTCGGCCAGCGCGATCGTGCTCGGCTGCACGCTGGCCGTGCTGCTCGTGGCGCTGCGCACACTCGCTGGGCGCTGGGCCGGCTATGTCGTCGACGCCTATGTCGAGCTGATGCGCAACACGCCCTTCCTGATCCAGCTCTTCATGATCTTCTTCGGCCTGCCTCTGCTTGGCATCCGGATGTCCGGCGTCGAGGCGGCCCTGCTGACGATGACGCTGAACCTCGGTGCCTATTCGACCGAGATCATCCGCGCCGGTGTCGATTCGATCCACAGGTCGCAGTTCGAGGCCGGCGTCTCGCTGGCGCTCTCGCGCCGCCAGGTCTTCCAGTATGTCGTGCTGCAGCCCGCCTTCGCCCGGGTCTGGCCGGCGCTGTCGAGCCAGTTCGTGCTGATGATGCTGGCCTCCTCGATCTGCTCCTTCATCTCGGTGCAGGAACTGTCGGGCGCCGCGGCGATCGTCGAGCAGCGCACCTTCCGCAGCTTCGAGACCTACATCATCGTCACGGCCGTCTATCTGGTGATGGCGCTGTCGCTGAAGGTCTTCCTGCTCTGGCTCGGGCGGAAGCTGTTTCCGCAGGTCTCCGGCCTTGCCCGTCTCGATTCCAAGGCGGAGGCGGCCTGATGCAGACCTTCGGTTGGCCCGAGGCCATGTTCATCTTCCGGGCAGCGGGCTGGACGCTCCTGCTCACGGCGATCTCCTTCGTCATCGGCAGCCTGCTCGGCGGCGCCTTCGCGATCATGCGGCTGTCGCGCATCAAGCTGGTCCGGAATTTCGCCGCCGGCTACATTCTCGTGATCCAGTCGATCCCCGTGCTCATGGTGCTGTTCATGAGCTATTACGGACTGTCGATCATCGGCATCGAGCTGCCGCCCTTCTTTGCCGCCTCCGCGTCGCTCGCGGTCTATGTCTCGGCCTATCTCGCCGAAATCTGGCGCGGCTCGATCGAATCCGTTCCCTTCCAGCAATGGGAGGCGTCGGCCTCGCTGGCGCATACGCCGGCACAGACCTATCGCTATGTCATCCTGCCGCAAGCCGTCCGCATCTCGCTGCCGCCGACGGTCGGCTTCCTCGTGCAACTCGTGAAGAACACCTCGATCGTCTCGGTCGTCGGTTTCGTCGAACTCTCGCGAGCCGGACAGCTCGTCAACAACGCCACCTTCCAGGCCTTCCAGGTCTTCTCGCTGGTGGCGGTGATCTATTTCGCGATCTGCTTCCCGCTGTCCCGGCTCAGCCGCCATCTCGAAAAGGTGATGAATGCCAGCCGTTCTCATTGACGACGTCCACAAGAGCTTCGGCAAGCTGGAGGTGCTGAAAGGCGTCTCCCTCAACGTCGAAACCGGCCAGGTGGTCGCTCTCATCGGCCGCTCCGGCTCCGGCAAGAGCACGCTGCTCCGCTGCATCAACGGGCTCGAGGCGATCAATTCCGGCCGCATCGAGGTCGCCGGCCATGCCGTCGAACAGGATCAGAAGAAGCTGCGCGAGCTCCGCAAGGATGTCGGCATCGTCTTCCAGAGCTACAACCTGTTCCCGCACCTGACCGTCGGCCAGAACATCATGCTGTCGCCGCGCATTACCCAGAACGTGCCGCAGGCACAGGCCGAGAAGCTCGCCCGCGACGTGCTGGCCCAGGTCGGCCTGTCCGAGAAGTTCGACAGCTATCCGGACAATCTCTCGGGCGGCCAGCAGCAGCGCGTCGCCATCGCGCGTTCGCTCGCCATGCAGCCGAAGGTGATGCTTTTCGACGAGGTCACCTCGGCGCTCGACCCGGAGCTGACCGGCGAGGTGCTGCTCGTCATGGAGAAGCTCGCCAAGGACGGCATGACCATGCTGCTGGTGACGCATGAGATGAACTTCGCCCGCAATGTCGCGAGCACGACCGTCTTCATGCATCAGGGCAAGATCTGGGAGAGCGGCCCCTCCCAGGAGGTCTTCGGCAATCCGCAGACTCCGGAACTGCGCAATTTCGTCAGCGCCGGCACCAAGTAGCCGCCGCCAAGCCGGTGGCCTCAACCGATCCGCTCTGCGCCCGCGTCAGGCCTCCGGCTTGCGCGGGTTCAGGGGCTTGCGGTCGCCGCGCGCCGTCCAGCCGCCATCGACGACCAGGACGGAGCCGGTGCAGAACGAGGCGTCGTCGCTGGCGAGCCAGAGCATCGCCTGGGCGATCTCGATGGGCTGGCCCAGCCGCTCCATCGCCTGGCGTCCCTCGAGACCGCTGCGCAGCTCGTCTGCGTCCGGCCCGCTCAGGATCTTCTTGAAATAGGGCGTGGCGATCGTCCCTGGCGCGACTGCATTGACCCGGATGTTCGCCTCGACATGGTCGACGGCCATGGCGCGCGTCAATGCCGCCACCGCCCCCTTCGAAGCGACATAGGCCGCGCGATCGAAGATGCCGATATTGGCGACGGCCGAGGCCGTGTTGACGATCGCGCCGCCGCCCTGCTTCGCCATGACGGGGATCGCGTATTTGCAGCCCAGGAAGACGCCGTTGACGTTCACCGCCATCAGGGCGTTCCAATCCGCCTCCGAGGTCGAAACCACCGTGCCGGCGAAGCCATAGCCGGCATTGTTGACGAGGATGTCGAGCCGGCCGTAGTCGGCGACGGCGCGGGCGATCATCGCGGCGACCTCCGGCTCCTTGCTGACATCGACCTGATGCGCCGCGGCCTTGCCGCCCTGACCGGCAATCTCGGCCACGACGCGCTCGGCGGCGGCGAGATCACGATCCGCGACGATCACGGTCGCCCCCTCGCGGGCGAACAGCTTGCACGCCTCGTGGCCGATGCCGGAGCCGCCCCCGGTGATGATCGCGATCTTGCCTTCGAGCCTCATATCCACGTCTCCCTTTCGACCCTTGAGCCACGCGGCGAGTGAGGCACGCTCACAGCATCGCCACCGGCGAGAAATGCTGCTCGATTGCCGCCAGCAGCGCTTGCCCGACAATCCAGGAGGATTTCGGATTGCTCGGCGATGGCCGGTTGGCGATCTCCAGCGACATCGTGCCGAACTCGCTCTTCGCCGTCACCACATGCATGTTGCCGGATGCAGCGGGATCGCAGACGACGTCCACGCCGGTCGCCTCGAAGCCGGGGCCGGCCAGCGCCAGCGCAGCCGCGACATTGAGGTTCTGCGGGTACAACGCCGCAGCCTCCCGCGCCGTGCCGGAGAAGAGCGTCACCGGCTCCGGCAAGCTCGCCGGGTCGTGCCCGAGCGCGCGCAATTCGGCACTCCAGGCAGCCGGCGGCTTGCGCGAAACGTAGCGCAGCTCGAGTTGCTTCGCATGGCGCACGGCACGGACATAGTCGAGCCCGCCGAGCGCGCCCGAGGCCAGCAGGAGCCGCCCACCTCCCCTGCGCGCCTTGGCGAGCAGCCCTGCGAAGAAGGCCTCGTCGTGCAACGCGCCGATCGACGAGATCAGCACCGGCAGCCCGAGCCCGAGGCAGCCCGGCACGCTGTCCCGCACCGCCTCATGGCCGGCTGCCTCGATCACCAGATCGGGCGCGAAGGCCTCGAGTTCCTCAAGTCCCGACAAGGCCTCGATTCCCGCCGGCACGCGCGCCCGCGACGGCGAACCGGGGCGCAGCAGCACGCCGAGCGCATAACCCGGTGCCTCCGCCTCGAGCAGCGCCGCCGCGATGTCAGAGGCGATCGCGCCATAGCCGATCAGGACGACGCGGCGAGCGCTCACTTCAACTCTCCGATCCACTCCACGACCTTGGCCGTGAAGGCATCGGGCCGCGAGACCGGGAAGAAATGCCCGCCGCTATCGAGCAGGATCTTCCGGCATCCGGGCAGCGCCGCCGCGAGTTCCTCCTGCAGGAAGGACGGCACGATCATGTCGTCCCGCGCACCCAGCACCAGCGTCGGCATCGGCAAGGCCGCAATGTCGGCGGCCCCGTCGAAGGAGAGCAGCGCGTCGATGCGCTCACGCACGACCTGCCTGGCCTCGGCCGAGGTCGGTGCCGCAGCCAGAGCCGCCTCATAGACAGCCCAGTTCGCTTCCAGCCAGAGCGGCGGGTAAGAGATCAGCACCGCGGTCGCAGCATAGGCCTGCGGGTTGTCCTCGAGGATCGAGCGCCGCGCGCCAAAGAGCCCGCTCATGTAGCGGCTTGGCTTGAGCCATGTCGCGCTCAGGATCAGGCCGTCGAGGCGACCCGGCGCGATCCTTCCCAGGGCCTGGCCGATGCATCCGCCGGTCGAATGCCCGAGCAGAACGGCCCGCTCGACGCCGGCGGCATCGAGCACGTCGAGGCAGTCCTGGGCGAGCTGCTCGATGCTGCAGGCCGCCGTGCCGCGCGTGCTCGCCGCGATGCCGCGCTGGTCGAAGCGGATGACGCGGAAGGAGCGCGCCAGGGTCGCGGCATTGCCCGTCCAGAAACCGGCCGTGCCGCCGAGTCCGCTGACCAAGAGCAGCGCCGGCCCATCGCCCTCGGCGAAGGCCTGAAGCACCGCGCCGTCCTTCGTTTCGACGGTGAAGGCCCCGGATGCGGAAGCGGCGCTCATTGCAGCGGCGAGTAGGAAACAGGGGTCAGAATGCGCGTGTCCTGGATGTCGATCAGCCCGTCGACACGCTTGAGGTAGTCCTGCCAGCGCGGATCGGCGAGCATCGCTTTGCGCTTGGCGGCGCGCTCATCGAGGCTGTTGTAGCTCCACAGCGCGACGACATGGTTGAGCTCGCCGATCTCCGTGGTGAAATAGGCGATGAAGGTGCCAAGGTGCTCCTTCTGCAGCGGCAGGCCGTGCTCACCATAGATCTTCACGAACTCGGCCAGCTTGCCGGCCTTGATGCGATAATCGCGCTCTTCATAAATCATTGAAACGTCCTCTCCTGGCGCGGCCGGCTCGGCTGCGTCATCTCATCGGGTCGCGCCGGCCGCATCGACGCGGTGCAACAGGTTGCGATAGCAACCCATCATCGTCGAGCATGGACCGCCCGGGCAACCCGCGCCATGCGCGCTGTTGCCGGGATGGGCCGCCCGCAGCGCAAGACACGCAGCTAGCGCCCGAGAGGCCGGCGATCCGGACCGGCCACGGCAGTTGCCAATCGCGACGAGCCCGGCCAAACACGTCGTGACCAGTCTTCCAACGGTATGAGCATGAGCAGCGACCAGAACCGTCTCGCCGCATTGCGGCGGCTCCTCACGCAGGCGCATGAGAAACTTGGGCTCAAGCTCGGCTTCCAGCTCTGGGACGGCAGCAGCATCCCCGCCGACTGGCCGCATGACGGTCTCGCCATCGCGATCCGCGATTCCGGCGCGGTCGCCGCCTTGATCCGCAAGCCGAAGCTCGACACGCTGCTGAACCTGCATATCAGCGACCGCATCGCCCTGCTCAACGGCTCGATCTTCGATCTCGCGAGCGCGCGCCCGGAGGGCAAGGTCGGGCGCCTGGCCCGCAATATCCCCAAGAGTGCCGTGCTCGACGTGCTGCGCCGTTTCATATTCGCGCCCGGCACCGTCCAGAACGCGGTCGAGCACCGCAAGGGCGACGAGATCGCCCGCGATGGCGCGCCGGCGACCAACAAGGCCAATGTCGCCTATCACTACGACGTCTCGAACGCCTTCTACCGCCTCTTCCTCGATGAGGAGATGGTCTACACCTGCGCCTACTTCACCGAAGACCATGGCGACATCGACCGCGCCCAGCGCGACAAGCTCGACATGATCTGCCGCAAGCTGCGCCTTCAGCCGGGGGACCGTTTCCTCGACATCGGCTGCGGCTGGGGCGCGCTGGTCTGCCACGCCGCCCAGCATTTCGGCGTCGAGGCCCATGGCGTGACACTGGCCGAGGAGCAGTTGGCGCTCGCCCGTGAAAAGGTCGAGCGCCTCGGCCTGCAGGACAAGGTCACGCTCCATCTCAAGGATTTCACCCAGATGGAGGGGCAATTCGACAAGGTCTCGTCGATCGGCATGTTCGAGCATGTCGGGATCGCCAACCACCCCTCCTATTTCCAGGCGGTCAACCGGCTGCTACGGCCGCGCGGGCTCTATCTGCACCACACCATCTCGCGCCGCGCCAAGAAGACCGACAAGGCCTTCAACAGGATGCCGGCCGAGTATCGCGCGCTGGTGCGCTACATCTTCCCCGGCGGCGAACTCGACCATCTCGGCATGTCGATCGCCAATCTCGAGCGCTACGGCTTCGAGGTCCACGATGTCGAGGGCTGGCGCGAGCATTACCAGCGCACGACGCGCCTCTGGTGGGAGCGGCTGGAGGCCAGGAAGGCCGAGGCTGAGGCCGAGATCGGTCCCGAGCGCACGCGGATGTGGCTGCTCTATCTCGCCGGCTGCTCGCTCGCCTTCGAGCGCGGCGGCGCGCTGGTCAACCAGACGCTGGTCTCGAAGCGCCGCAAGGGCGCTTCGGGTCTGCCCCTCACACGGGCGGATCTGTATCGCTGAGCCGCACCGCGCAGCATGGTCGGGCCTGACCCGACCATCTCGGACGCTCGATGCTGTCGATGGGGAGTTCCTCGGGCCAAGCCCGAGGACGCCGCGGAGACCGGTTCAGGCCTTCACGAAGAGGTCGAGCTTCCCGTAATGCTCGGCCAGCAGGTAATAGAAGGTCAGTCGGGACTTGGTCTTGTCGGCCTTCATGTGCTCGCAGATCGCCTTCACGGAGGCGTCGAGATCGGCGGATTTCAGGCCGAGCTTCTTCTTCAGGAAATTCTCGCGGACGCGCTCAAGTTCGGCCGGATCGGAGCAGGCGACATAGCGGGTATCGGGCTTGCTCATGACGAGCGCATAGGATTTCGACATGCCCGCAAAGGCCGCTTCGTTGAACGGCTTCTTGGCAAACTTCTTGGCGTCGGCAAGATGATCCATCTGTAGCCCCCTATGAGCCGGGTGGCGGCTGCCCGGCGTGTCCTTGGTCGCCTGCCGAAACGTTAACGTGCTTTTTCCGTGCAGGCGAGGGGGGCGGCTGCTTTTCGCAACGCCGACGCTAAGCGGCTCTCTTCCCGCCAGGGTGACGGCTTCAGGGCAGGACCACCACCGGCGTGCCCATGCGGACTCGGGCATAGAGATCGGCAACGTCGTGGTTGTGCATGCGGAAGCAGCCATAGGACGCCGCCGTGCCGATCGTGCCGGGCATGTTGGTGCCATGGATGGCGTATTCACCGCCGGGACCCAGTCCGATCACGCGCGCGCCCATCGGATTGCGCGGCGAGCCCCCCGGGATGACGTCCGGCAGGCGGGGATTGTCGCGCTTCACCGAGGCCGGCGGGCTCCACGCCGGGTCGACCTGCATCTCCTCGACATATTTGACACCGCGCCACTGCTTGCCGGCCTTGCCGACGGCAATGGTGTAGCGGATCGCCGTCCCGCCACCGGTGACGAGATAGAGCCGACGCTCGCCGGTGCGGATGACGATCGTGCCGGGATGATAGCGGGCATCGGGCACCTGCACGATCTCGCGCGCCGCAGCCGGGCCGGTGCCAAGCGTCGCCAGCGGCAGCGCAAGGGCGCCCGTGAGCAGCAACTCGATTGAAGCGTGGCGTCTAGCCATGGTCGCACCTCCCTCGCGAAATCAGGCGGGAGATGTGGCTCCGCCCGCCTGAATCGGGGGTTGAGCGATATGGTGAAGCCTGGATTCAGGATGAATCGGCCCTGAATCCAGCCAAAACGGTCAGGCGGCTGAGATCATTCGGTGCTGCTGCGGCAGCAGGAAGGGCAGGCCCGGCCCCGGCGCCCGGCTCAGCGAGAGCTCGACCTTGAAGACCTGGCGCAGCAGCGCATCGTCCAGCGTCTGCGCCGGCGGGCCCTGTGCGATGATCGCGCCCTGGTCCATCACCACGAGATGGTCGGCATAGGTCACCGCCAGGTTGAGGTCGTGCAGCACGATCAGCACCGCGACCCCGCGCGCCGCGATGGCGCGCGCCATGTCGAGCAGAGCGAGCTGATGGCACAGGTCGAGGCTGGCGATCGGCTCGTCGAGGAAGAGCGCCTGCCGGCTGGCGACACTGCGGCCGGCCTCGATCTGGCAGAGCACGCGGGCGAACTGCACGCGTTGCTGCTCGCCGCCCGACAGCGTCTGGTAGCGCCGACCGGCCAGGTCGAGCACGCCCGCCGCAGCCAGGCATTCGCCGACCAGCGCCTCGCGGCGCTGGCGCGACAGCGCCCGGCCGATGCCGTCGACGCCGAGGCTCGCCACCTCATAGACGCTGAACGGGAAGACCAGCCGGGCATGCTGCGCCATCACGGCACGCTGGCAGGCGAGCCGCCAGCCGGGAATCGCGTGCAGGTTCTCGCCGTCGATGCTGACCTGGCCTTGCGACGCCCTGGCCTCGCCGGTCATGAGCTTCAGCAGAGTGGATTTGCCCGCACCGTTGGGGCCGATCAGGATCGTCGTCGTCCCGGGTGTCAGGTCGAGCGTGGCGTCGCGGACGAGGGCTCGCCCCCCGGCATGGAAGCTCAAGCCCCGCGCGGCGACGATGGCAGCGTTGGTTCCCGTCTCAGACATCGAGCGGCCCCGAGCGGCGCAGCAGCAGCCACAGGAAGAACGGTGCGCCGATCGCGGCCGTGACGATGCCGATCGGCAGTTCGGCCGGCGCCACGATCAGCCTTGCCACGATATCGGCGCCGACCAGCAGGATCGCCCCGCCCAACGCCGAGAGCGGCAGCAGCAGGCGGTGATCGGGACCGATGGCCAGCCGGATCAGATGCGGCACCACGATCCCGACGAAGCCGATCAGGCCGGCGGAGGCGACGCTGGCTCCGACCGCCAGCGCGACCAGCAGGATCGCCAGCGCCTTGATGCGCTGAACGGGAATGCCGAGATGATAGGCCTCGGCCTCGCCCAGCATCAGCCCGTTGAGACCGCGTGCGAGCAGGGGCATGGCGAGCAGCAGTGGGATGATGATCGGCGCGATTGCCGTCAGCTTGGTCCAGCTCGCGCCACCAAGGCTGCCCATGGACCAGAAGGTCAGGTCACGCAATTGCCTGTCGTCGGAGATGAAGGCGAGCAGGCCGGTCATGGCCCCGGCCAGGGCGCCTAGCGCGACGCCGGCCAGCAGCATGGTCGCGACCGATGTCCGGCCCTCGCGCGTCGCGATCAGATAAAGCACCAGCGTCGAGATCAGCCCGCCGCAGAAGGCGCCGAAGGGCAGCACGGCGAAGGGCAGCTTCATCAACGTCCCCGTCAGGAAGCGGTCGCCCAGCACGATCGTCGCGGCCGCCGCCAGCCCCGCCCCGGCCGAAACGCCGACGAGTCCTGGATCTGCCAGCGGATTGCGGAACAGCCCCTGCATCAATGCGCCTGAGACCGCGAGCCCCGCCCCGACGAGAAGCCCGAGCAGCACGCGCGGCAGGCGGATGTTGAGCACGACAAGAACGTCCCGGCCCTCCAGCAGCGCGGCATCGCCGGTCACCCGGGCCCATAGGATCTCGGCCACCCGCGCCGGTGGAATCGCGATGGCACCCTGCCCGACCGCGACGAGCGCGAGCAGGACGCAGCCCAGGACCAGCCCGACCACGGCGAAGATGGCGAGTCGGCGCCGCCCCGCAATCAGTGTTGCGAGACCGGCGGGCATGGTTGGCACGGGTGGCGAGGCGAGTGTCACGGGGCGGTCGCGGTCTTCAGCGGCGGAATCGCAGACTCCGGATAGCTCGCAGCCATAAGGTCGCGCGCCGCCAACGGCGTCCGCGGGCCGAAGCCGAGCAGATAGAGCCCGTCCATCGTGGTGAGCCGCTTCTGCTTTGCGGCCGGCGTCTCCGCGAAAGCCGGCATGGCGAAGAGCTCGTCGGGCGTGGTGTTGTGGCTGCTGCTGTTGCGCATCATCAGGATCATGTCGGGAGCGCCCGCCATGATCGCCTCGTCCGTCATCGTCTTGTAGCCTTCGATGCCGTCAGCGACGTTGATGCCGCCGGCATGCCGGATGATCGCGTCAGCCGAACTGTTGCGCCCGCCGACGAGCACCCGGCCATTCTGCAGCGACAGCACGAACAGCACCCGCCGCGGCTTGGCGATGGCACCGCGCAGCGCCGCCAGTTCCTCGAAGCGCGCCCGCGTCTGGGCCGCCAGCCTGGCCGCCGGCTCGGCCGCACCGAGCACGGCTCCGATCGCCTCGATCTTCGCCGCGACGCCCTCCGCGCTCGTGTCGTCCGGGAAGCGCGCGATCTTCACTCCGGATTCGTTCAGCAGCGAGACGGCGCCGGGCGGTCCCGCACCATCGATGAGCATCACCAGCGACGGCTTGAGCGACAGCACGCCCTCGGCCGACAGCGCGCGGACATAGCCAACATTCTTCTTCTCGCGCAGCGCATCGGGCGGGAATTGGCTGGTCGAGTCGACGCCGACGACACGGTCCTGCAGGCCGAGCGCGTAGATCACTTCGGTGATCACGCCGCCCACCGAGACGATGCGCTCCGATGCCTGAGCCCGTGCAGAGCCGATGAGGCCGGCCGGCGACAACAGGCTGCCGGCGGCGAGCAGGGTGAGGCCGATCGCGGCCGACAGCTCGCGCCTGTCGAATTGCCGGGAACGGTCTGCCGGATGGACGGTACGGGCGACCATGAGAGGATCTCCTGATGACCGACGGCGCGACCTGCATCCGAAGACCGGGGATCGCGGCGCCGACAGCGTTTCTGCCGTTTTGCCAAGTAGATCTCAGTTTTTAATTATTCAAAACAGAGAAATACAGCAGCGTTATTGACGGTGATATTCAGCTTTACTAGAAGCGGTCAAGGGCAGTGCCGCGGCGCGATAGAGCGGCGCGGCATTCCGACCGAAAGTCGAGACCGGATCGCGGTTCCGCCCGCCAGACGCCAAAGCCAGTGACAGGACAATCCGATGTTCATCGCCATGAACCGCTTCAAGGTCGCGAAGGGTGAGGAAGCCGCGTTCGAGACCGTCTGGTCGTCGCGCAAGACCCGCCTCGACGAGATGCAGGGCTTTCTGGCCTTCCACCTGCTCAAGGGCCCAGAGCGGGAAGACCACACGCTCTATTCCTCCCACACCACCTGGGCCACGAAGGACGACTTCACCGCCTGGACGAAGTCGGAGCAGTTCCGGGACTCGCACCGCAATGCCGGCCAGAAGCGCGAGAAGCCCCTCTTCCTGGGCCACCCCGAATTCGAGGGCTTCGAGACCGTGCTGAGCGAGGTCAACCCGCACCGCCCTCTCCAGGCGGCGGAGTGAGGGCTCATGTCGGCGCTTGAAGCCGTTGCACCGGCACAGGACGCAGTTCAGCGCGTCCGCGACCTGCTCGCAGCCAAGCCCGACGGGCTGATCGAGGCGATCGCCCGCGAGGCGGGCGTCTCGACCCAGACCGCCCTCGAACAGCTGCCGGCCGACCAGCGGCTGTTCGTCGCAGTCGAGCGTTTCGAGGCCGTGTGGCAGGACCTCGCCACCTGGGGCGAAGTGCTGTTCCTGATGCACACCCCCGATGTCGTCCTGGAGTGCGTCGGCACGCTGCCGGTCGGCAGCTTCGGCCATGGCTACTACAACATCCATGGCGACAGCCCCATCGGCGGTCATATCAAGGCCGAAAACTGCAAGGCGATCTACATCGTCGACCGCGCCTCGGGACAGGGGCGCCGCGCCTGCTCCGTGCAGTTCTTCAACGGCGCCGGTGACGTGATGTTCAAGATCTTCGTTCGCCGGGACGCCCAGCGCGCCCTGCTTCCCGAGCAGTTGGAACGCTTCGAGAGCCTGAAGACGAAATTCGTCTGACCGCCATCGCGCGGCCTGATTTGTAGGGTCTGTCCCCCGGGCGCCGTTCCGGGGCGCAGACCCTATCACTGGTTTGTTATGCCTTGTCTTTACATTCAATTAACCATGCTGGCGCAGCCTCGACCTCCCCAGGCCAAGCCAGCGTGAGTGGGTCTGTCGACGCTTCACCGTCCGGCAGCCATGGCGCCCCGCAGAACGGCCTGCCCGATGATGCAGCCGCGGATGTCGACATGGTCGCGCACGTTGTCCTGGAGCGGGCGAGCTTTCCGCCCAGGCGCCCCGCCCTCACCTTGGCCCAGGGTCGGCGCTTCGTGGCAAGGCGCGTTCCTGCGCTGCGCCAGGGCTTCGGCTCCGCCGCAATGCTCGGCCTGCGCTTCGTCCAGGCCCGGCTGATTTCGGTCTGGGGGCTGCTGGTCGCAGCCATCTTCTGCCCGCCGCACATATTCGCCGCCTTCGCGGTTTTCTCGGCCGCGGCGACGTTCATCTCCATAGCGGCCTTGCTGCGGCTCGAGGCGGTCTTCTTCCGCAATGGTGACCGGACCCAGCTCGGTCTGGCCTTCCGTCTCGCCATGGCCTGTGGCGCCGCGTTCCTCGGCCTAGCCGCCGTGGTCCTCGCCATCCTCGTGGGCATAGGACGGATCGCCCCCGCCATCGCGTTGATCTTCTTCGTCTCGCTTTCGGCCCGCGCTGTTCTGCGCCTGCTTTGGGCCGAGGCGACGGCGGAGGGCGATTTCCGGGCCATCGGCAACAGCAATCTGGTCCAGGCGCTGGTCCAGCCCGTTCTCATGCTGCTGCTGATCGCGATCTTCGGGCCCAAGGCGCTCGCGCTGTTTCTCGCCGATGCGCTCGGCAATGCGACCGCGGCGGTCTATCTCGCGAAGCGTCGCCGCGACAGCCTGCTCGCCTTGGCGCAGCCCCGGGAGTGGTCGCGACGCGGGCTGCTTTGGGCAGCCAGGCGCTGGCGCGATGCCCCTCGCATCCTGCTGCCCTCGGCACTGCTCTCCTATGGCTTCACCGTGGCGCCGCTGCTGGCCCTGCCGTACGCTGCCAACCCGCTCCTTGCGGCCCATGTCGCGCTCGCGATGCGGCTGCTGGACGTGCCCACGCAGATGTTCGGAACCATGTCGGGCCCGCTGCTGCTCAACCGGCTGCGCACCCGGGAGGGCTCGCGGCGGCAATTCTGGGTGCGCCTGGCGACGCTCGGTCTCGTCGCGGCCGCCATTGCGCTGTTCGTGCCGATTGCGATCGGCGCGCATCTGTTCGGTGGCGTATTCGACGATACCAAATGGGAGGGCGTGGGCGATGTCATCGCCGTGATGACGCTGTTCTACGGCGGTATCGCCCTGTTCAACCCGCTTCACGACATCGCCGCCCTTGCCCGCGACACGACCTGGCAGCTCGCCGCCAACATCATCGCCTTCGTGGCAATCGTCGCCGCTATCCTGTGGTTCGGTGCGCTGTCGTCGCAGTTGCTCTATGCGGTCGGCGTGATCTCGGTCGCGCGCGCAGCTGCCCATGCCCTGTTCGTCTGGATCGGACAGGGCGAGGCATCGGCGCGGGACAATGAACACGTCCCGGGAGCCCGGGGGGCGCGCTGAGCCGGCGCTACTCCCGCCGGATCAGCCAGTCGGCCAGCAGGGACGAGAAGAACCCCGGCTTGAACTCGGCTTCGAGCCGGGCGGGATCATAGATGTCGCGCGCCCAGTCGAGAAAGGCGATGCCCTTGGCCTCGCCCTCGACCCGATAGGTCTCGAAGAAGGCATCGAGAATCCCGGTCTTGGCGAAGCGGAAATGGCCGTAGCGCAGCGACAATTGGCGCATGGCCTCGGCGAGCGGGCGCCCCTCATGGATCAGCAGATAGAGCGCGGCGAAGAAGCCCGCCCTGTCCGCGCCCGACTTGCAATGCACCAGCGCCGGCTCCTTCAGTGACGCGAAGAAGTCCTGCGCGGCGAGGATGGTCTCGCGCTCGGGCGCACCACGCGAGCGCAGCACGAACTCGACCAGCTCGATGCCATGCCGCTCGCAGGCCTCGCGCTGCAACGGCCAGGCGCCGTGCTCTCGCCCGCCACGCAGGTTAACGATGGTCTTCACACCCTGCCTGGCGAACCAGGCGATCTGCCCCGGCGCAGGCTGAGCCGCCCGCCACAGCCGCGGAGTGACCTTGTGCGCGTTCAGATAGGCCAGGCGGAAGATACCGTGATCAACCAGCAGCATGTTGGCCCAGGCGCGCAGGCGCTGGCCCCGGCTCTCGATCGGCCGGTCCCAGCGCGCGATGCGGGCCATCCGCCGCGCATAGCGTTCCTCGTCGGGGCGCAAGCTGTTCAGCACGGGCGCCTCCCGTGCGTTGCACGGCGGGCGCGGCTCGAATGACATGTCATGACGCGCCCGATACCAGCGCTGGGGGGATCACGCAAATCGGCGGGAATTCCCGTGGTGCGAAGGTCGGGCTTGGCGTTTCGCGCGCGAACCCTCATAAGACGCCCGTTTCCAATTCCTGACAGGTTCCAAGACAATGCGCCTCGACGCCATCTCCATCGGCAAAAATCCCCCCGACGAAGTCAACGTCGTCATCGAGGTGGCGATCGGCGGCGAGCCGATCAAGTACGAAATGGACAAGGAGGCGGGCACGCTCTTCGTCGACCGCTTCCTCTACACGCCGATGCGCTATCCCGGGAACTACGGCTTCATCCCGCACACCCTCTCCGAGGATGGCGATCCCTGCGACGTGCTGGTCGCGAATACGCGTCCGCTGATCCCGGGCTCCTACATCGCGGTCCGGCCGATCGGCGTGATGATGATGGAGGACGAGGGTGGTGGCGACGAGAAGATTATCGCCGTGCCGGTCCCGAAGCTGACCAAGCGCTACGAGAACGTCCACAACTACACCGACCTGCCGAAGATCACGCTCGATCAGATCCAGCACTTTTTCGAGCACTACAAGGATCTCGAGCCCGGCAAATGGGTCAAGCTGACCGGCTGGGGCGATGCCGCCAAGGCCAAGCAGCTCATCGTCGAGGCGATGGACCGCGCCAAGGCGGCGAAGAAGGGCTGAACCCTCCTCCCCTCGGGGAGAAGGTGGCTGCGCAGCAGACGGATGAGGGACGGGCCGCGCGAGCGGCCCTTTCTCGTTCAGGCCCCGATTGCCTCGCCCAAGGCCACCACCCGTTTGGCCATCTCGGCATGCAGCCGCTCGACCATCCGGCCGCCGAGCTGGATCGCCCCCTTGCCCTGGTTCTCCGGCTCGGCGAAGGCGGCGATGATCGAACGGGCCTGGGCCAGTTCGGCCTCGTCCGGCGCAAAGACGGTATTGGCGAGCGCCACCTGGTTGGGATGGATCAGCGTCTTGCCGTCGAAGCCGAGGTCACGGCCCTGCTCGCATTCGGCCTTGAAGCCGTCCTCGTTCTTGAGGTCGTTGTAGACGCCGTCGAGGACATCGATGCCGTGGGCCCGCGCGGCCAGGATGGCACTGGTCAGCCAGGGCAGCATCGGCGCACGGCCGGGCAGGAAGCGGGCGCGCGTCTCCTTGGCGAGGTCGTTGGTGCCCAGCACGAAGCAGGCGAGCCGCGTGCGCGGATCGCGCGCCGCCCGTGCGACCTTCTCGGCGTCCAGGATCGCGAGCGGCGTCTCGATCATGGCCCAGATCCGTAGTTCCGGCTTCGCCCAGAGCCCGTCGAGTTGCGCCCCGATCTGCTGCAGCGTCTCGGGCGCCGACACCTTCGGGATCAGGATCGCATCCGGATCGGCTTCGACCGCCGCGGCGAGATCGTCCTTGAACCAGGCCGTATCGACGCCATTGGTACGGATGACCAGCTCCCGCCGGCCGTAGCCGCCGGCCTTGACCGCAGCGCAGACCTGATCGCGCGCCGAAGCTTTGGCCTCGGGGGCAACGGCGTCCTCCAGGTCGAGGATCAGTGCATCGGCGGGGATCTCACGGGCCTTTTCCAGGGCGCGGGCATTCGAACCGGGCATGTAGAGTACGCTGCGGCGCGGACGGATCGTCGGCATGGGGTCTCTCCTGACGCCAGTGGACCAAGCTTCATTGCACTGCACACTAGACGCATCGGCGATGCAACGTCAGTTCTGCGAAAGGCGGATGAAGGAGGCCGAACATGGCATGGATCGCGGGCGTGGACGGCTGCAAGGCCGGCTGGATTGCAGCCATCCTCGATCTCGAGGCGGATACGCCGCCGATCCTGCGCGTCGTCACGGGCTTCGCCGAACTGCTCGCCGGGAGCCCCGCCCTGATCGCGGTCGACATGCCGATCGGCCTGCCCGACCTGATCGATGGCTCGGGGCGTGGGCCCGAGCAACTGGTGCGGCCGCTGCTGGGCGAGCGCCAATCATCGGTCTTCTCGATTCCCGCCCGCGCGGCCGTCGAGGCGCTCGATTATGGCGAGGCCTGCCAAAGGGCGCTGGCGACGTCGCAGCCCCCGCGCAAGGTCTCGCAGCAGGGCTTTCACCTCTTCCCGCGCATTCGCGAGATCGACGCCCTGCTGCGGACCGAGCCGCCCCAGCGCGAGCGCGTCTACGAGGTGCACCCCGAACTCGCCTTCGCGACCATGCGCGGCGCGCCGCTGACCCATCCCAAGAAGATCAAGGGAACGGTCAACCCCGCCGGCATGGCCGAGCGTCAGGCCCTGCTCGTCGCGGCCGGCCTGCCACCCGAAACCGTCCGGGCGCAGCCACCGAGAGGGGCCGCGGCCGATGACGCGCTCGATGCACTGGCTGCGCTGGTCGTCGCCCAGCACATCCTGGCCGGGCGCGGAAGGCCCTTTCCCGATCCGCCGCGACGCGATAGCCACGGGCTCCCCATCGCGATCTGGACCTATCGGCCCGATCTCAATCCGGCGCATGACTTGGCTTTGCAGGACACCCCCATGACCGACCGTCCCGTTCCCCGTCCGATGATCGAGGCGGCCGCCCAGCGTATCGCAGGCCATGCCCGCGTGACGCCGGTGATGCGGCTCGGCAGCGGCGCCTTCGGCTCCGATGCCGACATCTCGCTCAAGCTCGAATGCCTGCAGCATGCCGGCTCCTTCAAGACGCGCGGCGCCTTCAACAACCTGCTCTCGCTGGATCTGCCCGCCGCCGGCGTGGCGGCCGCCTCCGGCGGCAATCACGGCGCGGCTGTTGCCTATGCCGCCCGGGCACGGGGCGTGAAGGCGACGATCTTCGTCCCCGAGATCTCGCCGGCCGCCAAGATCGAGGCGATCCGGCGCTTCGGCGCCGAGGTCGTGATCGGCGGAGCGCAATATGACGACGCGCAGGCGGCCTGCGACCGCTTCGTCGCGGAGACGGGCGCGCTCAAGATCCACCCCTTCGCGGCCAGCGAAACCATCGCCGGCCAGGGCACGCTCGGCCGCGAATGGCAGGGGCAGGAGCCCGATCTCGACACGGTTCTCGTCGCAGTCGGCGGCGGCGGGCTGATCTCCGGCATCGCCGCCTGGTTCGCCGGGACGAAGGTCAAGGTCGTCGGCGTCGAGCCGGAAGGCTCCCGGGCTCTTCAGGCCGCGCTGCAGGCGAAGGGCCCCACCGATGTCACGGTCGCGTCCGTCGCCGCGGATTCACTCGGCGCCCGCAATGTCGGTCCGCTCGTCTACGAGGTCTGCAAGGACACGGTCGATCATGTCGTGCTGGTGCCCGACAGCGCGATCACTCAGGCGCAGGTGACGCTCTGGCGCGATTTCAGGGTTGCGGTCGAGCCCGGCGGCGCGGCCGCGCTGGGCGCCCTGCTCAGCGGTACCTACAAGCCGGCGGCGGGCGAACGCCTCGGCGTGCTCGTCTGCGGCGCGAATATCGACCTGACCAAGCTCGCGACCCTTGTCGGCTGATCATGGTCGTTCCCGCGATCGGCCGACCGGAGGGTTCTGAATAGACCCACCGGGCGAAGGCTTGTCTCTCCGCGGTGGTGATGCGCTAGGCTTGGCCCGTCATGGCAGCACGCCCGGTCAACGACACGCTGAGGGCCCTCCGGACGATCCTCGCGCCGCTGGAGGAACGCCGGATCGTCGAGATCGGCTGTGGACGTGGTGCCTTGCTCCATGCGCTGGCCGGGCTCGGGGCCAAGGTCGCGGGGATAGACCCGGACCAGGCCGCGCTCGCCGAGGCACGCAAGGCCGCACCCACCGCGATCCTGCTCCAGGCGAGTGCCGAAAGCCTGCCCTTCATCGACGCCGCCATGCATGCGGCGGTCTTCGTCAATAGCCTGCACCATGTCCCGATATCCGGCATGACCGGCGCTCTTGCCGAGGCGGCCCGCATCGTCGCGCCTGGCGGCGATGTCATCGTCGTCGAACCGTTGCCCGAAGGGACCTTCTTCGAGTCGATGCGACCGATCGAGGACGAGACGGCGGTCCGGCTGGCGGCGCAGCAGGCCATCGCCAAGGCCCTCCGCGACGGCCCCCTGCGACTGGCCGAGTGCAGCGAATATGACCGGGTCGAAATCTATCCCACCTTGTCGGCCTTCATCGATCGGGTCGTTGCGGTCGATCCCTCGCGCAAGGATAGGGCGCTGGAGGAGCGCGAGAATGTCATGAAGCGCTTCGACATCCATGCCGAACCTGTGAAGGACGGCTATCTGCTGCGCCAGCCCTTGCGCCTGCACCATCTCAAGGTGCCGGGATAGTTGCACCGGTCTGTGCAATCCCGCATTCGGCCGGCTTGAGGATCAAATCGGCCAAGGTGCGGGTGCCGAGCGTTGAAACGAAAGCCGCCCGTGCCTCGCAACGACGCCGCGTCGGCAGCGCGCGAAGCAACCCGGCTGCGGACGGCTAAGGCATTGTTTTCTGGTGGGTTGCAGGCGCGATGGCGCTCCCATGGGGAATCGAACCCCAGTTTTCGCCGTGAGAGGGCGACGTCCTGACCGCTAGACGATGGGAGCAGCGCGGCAAGGGCTGCTGTTTAATCGGGCTTCGGCCGCACCGCAACTGCTTTTTGCGCGATCGCAGCAAGTTTCCACACGGGCGCGTCGATGACGCGTCCGTGGTCGTTCCAATCCAGTGCGCGCCTGGACGAGCTCAGCGACGTTCAAGCCGCGGCGTCGGCGAGCGCCGGATAGTCGGTATAGCCCTTGGCGTCGCCGCCATAGAAGGTCTCCACCACCGGCGTGTTCAACGGCGCGTTCCGTCGCAGCCGTTCGACCAGATCGGGATTGGCGATGAACAGGCGGCCGAAGGCGATGGCGTCGGCCTCGCCATTTTCGATGGTCTCGATCGCCAGTTCGCGGGTGAAGCCGTTATTGGCGATGTAGGCGCCCTTGAAGGCGCGGCGCAGCGCGCCATAGTCGAAGGGCAGGTAGTCGCGCGCCTCGCGTGTCGCCCCCTCGACGACATGGATGAAGGCGATGCCGGCCTCGCTGAGCTTCGTCACCAGATGCGTGAAGAGCGCCTGCGGATCGGAATCGCGGGCATCATTGGCGGGGCTCACCGGCGAGATCCGGATACCGACGCGGCCCTTCGGGAAGACCCTGGAGACGGCCTCCACCACCTCCAGCGCGAAGCGGACGCGGTTCTCGATCGAGCCGCCATAGGCATCGGTGCGCGTGTTGGAATCGTCGCGCAGGAACTGGTCGATCAGATAGCCATGGGCGCCATGCAGCTCGATGCCGTCGAATCCGGCCGCCTTGGCGTTCTCGGCCGCCGTGACGAAGTCGGCGATGATCGCCGGGATCTCCTCCAGCGCCAGTTCGCGCGGCGGCGAGACCGAGGCGAAGCCGCTCTCGATATAGGTCTTGGTGTTGGCGACGCGGGCCGAGGGGGAAACCGGGGCCTGTCCGGCCGGCTGGAGCGAGACATGGCTGACGCGGCCGACATGCCAGAGCTGGGCGACGATCTTGCCGCCTTCGGCATGGACGGCATCCGTGATCGCCTTCCAGCCGGCGACCTGTTCGGCCGTGTACATGCCGGGCGTCCAGACATAGCCCTGGCCCTGCTGCGAAACCTGCGTCCCTTCGGTGATGATCAGGCCGGCACCCGCACGCTGGCGATAATACTCGACATTGAGCGCATTGGGGGCATCATTGCCGCGGGTGGCGCGGTTGCGCGTCAGCGGCGCCATGACGATGCGGTTTCTGACGGCGATGTCGCCGATGCTGAACGGCGTGAACAGCGCCGGGACAGTCGGATCTGAGTGGCTCATGGGATTGTCCTTGGAAACGCCAGACCGGATGGTAAGCGGGACCGTTGCCACGGTCGCCGCAGCGACAGGCGCTGCGTGCCGCGGGTTCGTCCGCTCCCTATGTGGGTGCCGCAATGCGGTATGACAGGGTGACCGACACCGCGACCGCAAAACAAGACCAATCGACCGCTCAGGCCGATGCTCCAGAGATCAATGACCATCCTGCAGCGGCGCCATCGAGAAAAACCTTCTCCATGCACCTCGCATGGAGTCCCGTCCGACATGGCACCGCGCTGCTTCGCGCCGGCCTGCGTGGCGCCATCGGCATCGTCTATCCGCCCTCCTGCATCGCCTGCCAGGCCGCCACCGGCGAGGCGCAGGCGCTCTGCCCGACCTGCTGGGGCGATATCGGCTTCATCGAACGGCCCTATTGCGAGCGGCTGGGGACGCCGTTTGCGGTCGATCTCGGCGAGGGGCTGGTCTCGCCCGCCGCGATCGCCGACCCACCGGTCTTCGCCCGGGCGCGCGCCGTCTGCCGCTTCGACGGCACGGCACGCGAACTGGTTCATCGCCTGAAATACGGCGACCGCACCGATTTGGCCCTGACGCTTGGGCGCATGATGACGCAGAGCGGTCGCGAGCTCCTGCCCGACGCCGATCTGGTCGTGCCGGTGCCGCTGCATCGCACAAGGTTGTGGACCCGACGCTTCAACCAGGCGGCCGCGCTGGCGCAAACTGTGTCGCGACAATCCGGCCTGCCGTACGCGCCGCTCGCCCTGACGCGCGTCAAGCGCACGCGCCAGCAGGTCGGGCTGACACGGACACAGCGTGCCGAGAACCTACAGGGAGCCTTCAAGGTGGCGCCAAGCGCCAGACCGCAGATCGAAGGCCGCCGCATCCTGCTGGTCGACGACGTGCTGACCACCGGCTCGACCGCCAATGCCGCCGCCCGCGCCCTGCTTCGCGCCGGCGCCAGCGCGGTCGACATCCTCACCTTCGCCAGGGTCGTCACGGACGGGGCGTGACGCGACCCGTGACGAACCCGCATCGACGCACTACATTGGGATGCACTGCAACAGCGCCGGATGCCTCGATGCCTGCCGTCACCATCTACACGACCGCCTGGTGCCCCTACTGCATCGCCGCGAAATCGCTGCTGACCAAGAAGGGCGTTGCCTTCGACGAGATCGCCGTCGACGGCAAGCCCGAGTTGCGCCAGGCGATGACGGCGCGCGCCGGCGGACGGACCTCGGTGCCGCAGATCTTCATCGGCGAGACCCATGTCGGCGGCTCCGACGACATCCATGCGCTCGACGCCCGCGGCGAGCTCGACAAGCTGCTGGCCGCGTGAGCCGCAGCGTCTGCCTCGCGCTTGCGCAGGCAGGGCGGGCGCCTATCTCTTCTGCCAGGGGTCTCGCGGCGCATGCCTGCCGCATGGTTGAGTTGACATGATCCGTTACGCTTTGGTCTGCGACAACGCCCACGAATTCGAAAGCTGGTTCGCCAGCTCGGCGAGCTTCGAGGACCAGGCCAAACGCGGCCTGGTCTCCTGCCCGCTTTGTGACAGCAAGCATGTCGACCGCGCCATCATGGCACCCAACGTCGCCCGCACCGATCGCGATTCACGCCCCATCGAGATGGAGACGCAGGCATCGGCTGTGACAGCCCCAGCCGCGGCGGCAGCACCCGCCGTGCCGGCGCCGGCTGCTCCCACCGCGCTGATGGGCGAAAACGAGATCGCGCTGCGCCAGATGCTGACGGCGCTTCACAAGCACGTCGCCGAGAACGCCGAGCACGTCGGCCCGCGCTTTGCCGACGAAGCGCTGAAGATCCATCATGGCGAGAGCGACAGCCGGCCGATCTATGGCGAGGCGACTCCCGACGATGCCCGCATGCTGCATGAGGAAGGCGTCGAGTTCATGCCATTGCCGCGTCTGCCCGGCGCCGGGAATTGACGCATCGACCCGGTCCGGCATGGAAGGCGCCCAAGCGATGATCAAGCTCGGCAATGACTGGTTGACCATCGCGATCGCGGAACTCGGCGCCGAGCTGCAATCCGTCACCGATGCGCGGGGCCGGGACTGGCTCTGGAATGGCGATGCTTCGATCTGGGCCGGCCGCTCGCCCTTGCTCTTTCCCGTTATCGGCAAGCATCCCGACGGCAAGGTGCTGATCGACGGCCAGCGTTACCCGATCAAGAGCCACGGCGTCGCCCGCACCAGCTTGTTCGCGCCGATCGTGCAGGACGGCACCTCCTGCACGCTGCGCCTCACCGACACGGACGAGACGCGGCAGGCCTATCCCTTCGCATTCGCGCTCGACATGACCTACAGGCTCGACGGCGCGGCACTGACCATGACCGCCCGCATCTCCAACACCGGCGACAAGGCCATGCCCTTCTGCTTCGGCTATCATCCGGCCTTGCTCTGGCCGCTGCCGGACGCGCAAGACCGGCCTCATCGCATCCGCCTCGGCAATGGCGCGAGTCCTGCGCATCTGCGTCTCGGAGCCGACGGCCAGCGCGCTCCGGCCCTTCACCCCTCAGTCTTCGTCGATGGCGTGCTGACGCTCGACCACGCGCTGTTCGTCGAGGATGCTCTGATCATTCCCGAGGGAACCGGCGGTCACCTCTGGTACGGCGCCGACGGCCTGCCGGGTGTTGCGGTCGACTTCCCCGGCATGCCGCATCTCGGCATCTGGACCAAGCCGAACGGCCCCTACATCTGCATCGAGCCCTGGCACGGGCTGCCTTCGCCCTCGGACCCGGACGAGCCGCTCGAGCGCAGAGCCGGCGTGATCAAGCTCGCGCCGGGAGCGGCCAAGGAGTTGCCGATGACGCTGACATTCGGCATCCCCTGTAGCGGCTGAAGCCCGTTCAGGCGCTCATCCGAAGGTCTCAAGCGACTTCGCCGCCCCTCTGGCGTTATTCTCGCCGCAGTGCAACATTGAGATTGCTCTGAAAAGAGGGTGGAACGGCATGAACGCGATCGACCCCGCCAGCGGCAGGCGCGACCAACCCGCGCAGCGCGACAAGTCGGCAACTCGCGACAAGCCCTGGATCTTCCGGACCTATGCCGGACATTCCGATGCCTCGGAATCGAACCGGCTCTATCGCACCAACCTCGCCAAGGGGCAGACCGGGCTCTCCGTCGCCTTCGACCTGCCGACGCAGACCGGCTACGACCCCGACCATGTCCTCTCGCGCGGCGAGGTCGGCAAGGTTGGCGTGCCCATTTCCCATCTCGGCGACATGCGGGCGCTGTTCGAGCAGATCCCGCTCGCCCAGATGAACACCTCGATGACGATCAATGCTACGGCAGCCTGGCTGCTCTCGCTCTACATCGCCGTCGCCGACGAGCAGGGTGCCGATCGCAGGGCCCTTCAGGGCACCACGCAGAACGACCTCGTCAAGGAATACCTGTCGCGCGGGACCTATGTCTTTCCGCCGCGCCCCTCGATGAGGCTGACCACCGACATCGTCGTGTTCACGGCCCGCGAGCTGCCGAAGTGGAACCCGACCAATGTCTGCTCCTACCATCTGCAGGAGGCCGGCGCCTCCCCGGTGCAGGAGCTGTCATTCGCATTGGCGACGGCTATCGCGCTGCTGGATTCGATCCGCGCCCGGCCCGAGGTCTCGGCGGAGGAGTTTCCCGAGGTCGTCGGCCGCATTTCCTTCTTCGTCAATGCCGGCATGCGCTTCGTCACCGAGCTCTGCAAGATGCGGGCATTCGTCGAACTCTGGGACGAGATCACGCTGGGCAGGTATGGCGTCGCAGACGAGGCGATGCGCCGCTTCCGCTATGGCGTGCAGGTCAATTCGCTGGGGCTGACCGAGCCGCAGCCCGAGAACAACGTCTATCGCATCCTGATCGAGATGCTGGCGGTGACGCTCTCAAAGAAAGCCCGCGCCCGCGCCGTACAGCTTCCCGCCTGGAACGAGGCACTCGGCTTGCCCCGCCCCTTCGACCAGCAATGGTCGCTGCGCATGCAGCAGGTTCTCGCCTACGAGACCGACCTGCTCGAATTCGGCGACATCTTTGACGGCTCGACCGTGATCGACGCCCGCGTTTCCGACCTCAAGGCCGCGGCCCTCGAGGAACTCGCCAAGATCGACGACATGGGCGGCGCGCTTGCCGCCGTCGAGACCGGCTACATGAAGCAGGCACTGGTCGAGAACGGCGCCCGCCGGATCGAGGCAATCGAGCGCGGCGAGCAGGTCGTGGTCGGAGTCAACAAATTCACCAGCAGCGAGCCCTCTCCGCTCTCGGCCGGCGAAGGCAACGTCGTGACGGTCCCGGACTCCGTCGAGATCGAGGCGATCGGCCGGCTCAAGGCGTGGCGCTCGGCCCGCGATGGCAGGGCGGCCGAAGCCGCGCTGGCGGAACTCGCCTCCGCGGCCAAGGAGGAGCGCAACGTCATGCCGGCCTCGATCGCCTGTGCCAAGGCCGGCGTCACCACCGGCGAATGGGCGCAGACCCTGCGCGAGATCTTCGGTGAGTACCGCGCACCGACGGGGGTCGACACCAGCAAGCTCGGCGACAATGAGGGTCTCGCCACCGTCAAGGCCGCGGTCGCCAGGGCGACCGAGAAGCTGGGACGCACGCCGCGCTTCCTCGTCGGCAAGCCGGGCCTCGACGGCCACTCCAACGGCGCCGAGCAGATCGCCGTGCGCGCCCGCGATGCCGGCATGAGCGTGAGTTACGGCGGCATCCGCCAGACGCCCGAGGAGATCGTCACGCAGGCCAAGGAGACGGCGGCCGACATCATCGGGCTCTCCATCCTGTCCGGCTCGCATCTGCCGCTGGTGCGCGACGTCACCGCGCGCCTGCGTGTCGCCGGGATGGACGTACCGGTCGTCGTCGGCGGCATCATCCCGCCCGACGACGAGAACGCGTTGCGCAACATGGGCGTCGCCGCCGTCTACACACCGAAGAACTTCGAGCTGGACGGCATCATCGCCGATGTCGCCGGGCTCGTATCGAAGGGCCACATCGAGGGCGGCTGACCAGCGCCCCCCGCGTCCTGCGTCTGGCCGAAATGCCCTCGACCCTCTGCCTGAGAAGGCTGCCCATCGCCTAGCGTCACGGTGACAGCCCCGGCTCGAGCCCCTATTTTGTCGCCTCCCTCCTGGAATACTCCCGATTGATCCTTCCCGATTTCCGTGACTACGGCAGGCTGCGCGACGCCTTCCGCTGGCAGATTCCGCAGCGCTACAACATCGCTACCGATGTCTGCGACCGCTGGGCCGCCATTGAGCCGAACCGCACCGCGATCATCGAAGTCACCAATGACTGGCGGGTGACGCCGGTCAGCTTCGGCCATCTGCGCGAACAGTCGAACCGTCTCGCGAACGCCTTGCACGTCCGCGGTGTCGGACGGGGCGACCGCATCGCCATCCTGCTGCCGCAGGGCCGCTGCGTGCTCGCCGCCCATCTCGCCGCCTACAAGCTGGGCGCGATCGCGGTGCCGCTGGCCGCCCTGTTCGGCGTCGATGCTCTGGCCTACCGGCTGGGCGATTCCGGCGCGAAGGTGCTGATGACGGACGCCGCCGGCCTCGCCAAGACCCGGCAGATCGCCGAGCCCCTGCCTGAGCTGGCCCTGACAATCTCGACCGACGGCGCCGACGGCGGCGCCCTGGGCTGGGACGCGGTGCTGGCCGACGCCAGCCGGGATTTCACCACCGTCGATACCGGCCCCGACGACCCGGCTCTGATGATCTACACATCCGGCACCACGGGGAATCCCAAGGGCGCGCTCCACGGCCATCGCGTCCTGCCCGGCCATCTGCCAGGCGTACAGATGCCGCACGAGTTCATGCCGCAGCCGGGCGACCTCGCCTGGACGCCCGCAGACTGGGCCTGGGCCGGCGGCCTGCTCAACATGCTCCTCCCGGCGCTGCATTTCGGCGTGGCGGTGGTCGCGCGGCCGGTCACGCGCTTCGAGCCGGAGGAGGCCTTCCGCCTGATGGCGGATCTCGGGATCCGCAACGCCTTCGTGCCGCCGACCGCCCTGCGGATGCTACGCAGCATCGAGCGGCCGCGCGAGCGCTTTGCTCTCGCCCTGCGCACGGTTGCCGCCGCGGGGGAAGCGCTCGGCGCCGAGACCCTGGCCTGGGGCCGCGAAGCGCTCGGCCTTTCCATCAACGAGGCCTATGGCCAGACGGAGTGCAACCTCGTGCTCGCCTCCTGCGCCGCGATCGGCGTCAGCCGGCCGGGCTGCATCGGCAAGGCCGTGCCCGGCCATGAGGTCGCGGTCATCCGCCCTGACGGCACGGTCTGCGAGGCCGGTGAGGAGGGTCAGATCGCCGTGCGCCGGCTCGATCCGGTGATGTTCCTCGGCTATTGGCAGAACCCGCAGGCCACGGCCGAGAAGTTCGTCGGCGACTGGATGAAGACCGGTGACCAGGCGGTGCAGGACGAGGACGGCTACGTCCGTTTCGTCGGCCGCGACGACGACGTCATCACCTCCTCGGGCTACCGTATCGGGCCCGGCGAGATCGAGGATTGCCTCTTGCGCCACGAAGCCGTGTCGCTCGCCGCCGTCGTCGGCAAGCCGGATGCGCTGCGCACAGAGATCGTCAAGGCCTTCGTCGTGCTGAAGCCCGGCCACGCCGGCTCGTCGGAACTCGCGGCCGAGCTTCAGGGCTTCGTGCGGCGGCGGCTCTCGGCCCATGAGTACCCGCGCGAGATCGCGTTCCGAGAGGAATTGCCGCTGACCACGACCGGCAAGATCATCCGGCGGCTCCTGCGCGCCGAGGCCTGACACCTGGAAGCCTGCGCAGCGAGCCACGCAACGCGTCGCGCGCGCGGCTGGCAAGATCGCGAGGCGTGCGGGCGGGGCCATGCGACAGGTGGAGGTCACCGAGCGACAGGCGACCGTCGCTGCTGACGGCAAAGCCGTCTGGGCCCAGGATCAGGCGCGCCGGTGCGGCCGCCTGCATCGACGCGAGCAGGATCTCGAGCGCCCTGAATGGCGCCCAGGCTTCCTCCTGCGCGCTGAGATAAAGCCAGCCGCGCGCTCCGCGGCCGAGCACGATCGCTCCGGCGATCGGCTGTTCGTCGAGCATCAGGAGCCCAATCCGACATTGCCGCACGCGGCCCAGCCCCCGCGTCATCGCCCGCAGGAAGCCGACCTCGCGCGTGTCCTGCAATGTCGCCACGCCCGCCCTTGCCCGCGACCCGGAGGCCTCCATCGCCAGGATGATCTCGACGGCGTCGCGCAAGCCCGCCTGCGTGCGCGGCTCGACCAGTTTCAGCTTGCCCTGCAGCGCAAGGGCCTCCCGCGAAGCTTCGGCCTGTCCCGGTGACCGACGGACGACGGAACCCGTGATCCTCGGGCGGAGGCTCACAGTCAGTCCCGAACGCTCGGCCCCGCCGCGCAGGGCCGTTGCCAGTTCACCGTCGAAGTCGATCGCGCGCAGGATCAACCCGCGACCATCGACCGCCAACCGGCGGCGCGGGTCCACCACCGCCTCGATGACCGCGCCGGCCTGCTGTCGGTCGAGCAGCGGAGCGCCGTTGAAGACCCGTCGATCGGCAAGGCCAGTCACTGCGTCGGGCACGAAGAAGCCGTTCCGGCGCGAGCACGGGATCAGCCCGACCAGGCGGCGGCGCGCATCGCTCGCCTCCCCCTGCCAGGCCAGGATCGCGACGACGTCCCGGAATGCGACGAGGTGCTGGGCAGCGGCCAGAGCGAAGCCCGGCTCGAGAAAGGGGTTGGGCTCAAGTGCCCGGCCGGCGAGTTGGCTCCAGGCCTCGGCAATGTCGGCGCAAGCGGCGAGCGGGCGGCTCTCGATCGTGATCGGTGCATCGGATCGTGGCGCTGGGGCGTATCCGACGCCAGCTCCGGCACTGCCTGCCGGGGCGCCCCTCAAAGCCATGATCCGGTTCATCCGAGCCTGCCTTCCTGCGCTGGACCGATCTGGTGCAAGGCTGTGCCAGACTGGCAAGCCGGGACTTCGGCACCGAGCGATCGGCAGGAAGACTTCAAGAATGGGGCCGCGTTGTCGTGCGTCGTAACGGCCTCGAGGGAGGGCCGTCGTCAGGCCGTGGCAGCCGCGCGACCGGCGCCTGATCCGGCCTGGCCAAGGAAGGCCGCCCAGAGCCGCTGGATGACGGCCTCCTCGATATCGTTGACGATGAGGACGAGGCGCGAGCGACGGTCGGCGTCCGGCCAGGCATCGAGGGTGACTGGCGGATGCAGGATCTGCTGCACCGCATGCAGCAGCAGCGGCCGGTCGGGATGTTCCGCCACCTGCACGAGCCCCTTCATGCGCAACAGCCGGGGTCCGTGAACCGAGCGCAGCAGCGTCCAGAACAGATCCACGGTCGCCTGCTGGATCGGCATGTCGGCCGTCAATGCGAAGGCCCGGATGCTGGCATCGTGCCGGTTGACGTCGTGATGCACGTGGCCATGGCCGTGATGTCCATGGTCGTGACCATGGTGATCGTGATGATGGTGGTGATCGCCGTCATGCCCGTGACCGCTGCCCGCCAGGGTCTCGCGGGCGAGCCATTGGCCAATCTCGGCCGGGCGTTGCGCGAGATCATAGAGCCCTGCGCCGAACAGCGAGCTGGCCGCCGCCTCCGGGCCGAGCAATGCGACGCCCGGGTTGAGCAGTGCCAGCCGCTGCCGCAACGGCGCGAGCTCGGCGAGGTTCGGGACAAGATCCGATTTGGTCAGCACGAGGCGGTCCGCGGCGACGACCTGCTTGCGTGCTTCCTCATGCGCATCGAGTGTCGCCATGGCATTGACCGCGTCGACCAGCGTGACCACGCCGTCGAGCCGGAAGCGCATCGCGAGATAGGGGTGGTTGATCAGCACGTTCAGGATCGGGGCCGGGTCGGCGAGGCCCGTCGTCTCGATGACGACGCGACTGAACGGGTTGATCCGGCCATTGTCGCGCCGGCGCAGCAGGTCTTCCATGGTGACGATGAGGTCGTCGCGGATCGTGCAGCACAGGCAGCCCGAATCCAGCAGGATCATGCCGTCCTCAACGCCCTGGATAAGCAGGTGATCGAGGCCGACCTCGCCGAACTCATTGACGATCACCACGGTCTGGGCGAGCGCCGGGTCTTTCAGCAGTCGATTGAGCAACGTCGTCTTGCCGGCCCCGAGAAAGCCGGTCAGCAGCGTCAGCGGTACGGGTTCGGGGCGGACCGGCGGGCTTGTCATGGTCGTCACGCTCTGCGTCAGGCCGGCGCGGGAGAGCGCCGCATCTGTTCTAATGTTACATTAGCCACGAGAGTTCCAACGACAAGGGCGCAGCCGGCATATTGCAGTGCCGAGAGCCGCTCGCCCAGTACGACAGCCGCGATCAGCACGGCGCAGACGGGCTCTGCACAGAAGGCCAGGCCAGCTGCGCCGGGCGAGATCCGCGTCAGCGCGATCACTTGCAGCAGGAAGCCGATGAGATACCCGCCGATCGTCACCGCGGCGGCGGCCGGCGCCAGCGCGAAGGCGCCAGGCGGCAAGAAGCCGCCGGTGATGGCGAGGATGAGCGCGGTCACCGGCAGGATCAGCAGATGCGACCAGAACAGCCGCGCCGATAGCGCCGTGCCCGAGAGGGCGGCTGCGGCGAAGAACTGCGTCGCGGCGGCAAGGCTGGCGCAGAGTGCCAGGACGAGACCGCGCGGATCAAGCCCATGCATGTCCGGCCCGACCACCAGCGCGACGCCGATGAAGGCGGCGCAAGCCGCCGCAAGCCTTTCGGGCCGGAACGGCGTCCGCGTGACGAAAGGCTCCGCCAGCACGATCAGCACCGGGTAGGTGAAGAACACGACCGCGGCGACCGTGACGGGCAGGAAAGCGACGGAGGAGAGATAGGCGGAGCCGACCAGCGCGCTGGTGACGCCGAACAGCAGCATGGCCGGTCGTTCTGCGCGTGGCACGATCAGCGGTGCCCGCCAGATCGCGACGGCTGCCCCCACCAGCGCGAGCATGATGAAGACGCGATAGAACACGAGCAGGGGGCCGTTGAGGCCCGCCTGGCCGGCAATCTGAGCGCTGATGATATTGGTGCCATAGGCCCCGGCGGCAGCCAGCGCCATCAGCATGCCCTGCCGACTGGCGGGAGAGCCGGGATCGGCGGTCAAGGGATCACCCTCAGGCGTCGTCGTTCGGCTTGGTGTCGTTCGGCTTGGCCTTGACCTTGGTCTTGACCGGAGGCTTGGCGAGGACCGGCTTCGCTGCCGCCTGGGCAGGCTTCTTCTCGCCAGCCTTGGCTTGCCCGGTCTGGGACTTGGCCGCTTCCGTCTTCGGTTTCACCAGGAGCGGCTTCGCAGGCGGGCGGGCCGGCGGCTTGATTGCGGCCGCCGCGCCGGGACGCAGGCTCGCGGCGGATGCGGCGCCGGGCTGGATGGCGCCCTGGAGGCGCATCGGGCCGCCGGGCTGTGAGGTCGTCTCTGGCTCGCTCGGTGCGAAGGCGGTGGTCGCTCCGGGAATGGCGCCATTGCCCGAGGCCGTGCGCCCGCGATCGGCGAACAGCCCGCCGGTCTGGGTGCCGAACAGGCCGGCCGCAACGGGCGCCGACGGCGTGACCACGGGCGCCGAGCCGCGCGCAACCTTGGTGTCGGAACCGCCCACGGCATTGGCGGCCAGCGGTGCCGAGGCCGAGCCCGGCGTGCGGCCGAACGCGACCGGAACCGGCACGGTCTGGGCACGCGGGCCGAGCGAGATCCTGCCCGAGGGAGTGCGGGTCAGCACGGAGGTGCCGGCATGGGCCGGCGCCGACGCCGTGGCGAAGCGGCCGCCATCGGATTCATTCCCACCGAGGCTGTTGGAGGCCTGCGCCGCGATCGGTCCGGAGGTATCGGCGTCATCCGCGAGAGCGACACCCCCACCCTTGCGCCGGACATCGTCGCAGATGTTGTAGGCGCGCCCGCCCTGCGCCGGCAGCGACGCCACGGAGTAGCCGCCGCCCCATTTCGAGAAGCCGTCATCGAGCAGTTGCGCCGCCTTGACCGTGCGTTCCGTGCCGGACAGCGAACCGAGCACCACCGCGATCAGGGTGCGGCCGCCGCGCGTCGCGGTCGCCACGACATTGAAGCCGGAGGCGCAGACGAAGCCGGTCTTCATGCCGCCGATGCCGGGATAGCGGCCGACGAGACCATTGGTGTTGTTGAGCACCTGCTTGCCGAGCTGGACGGCGGAGGTGTTCCAGTAATCCGAATAATCCGGGAATTCGCGCATCAGCGCCATGGCGAGGATCGCAAGGTCGCGGGCGCTGACCTGCTGGTCCGGATCGTGCCAGCCATTGGGATTGGTGAAGCGGGTGCTGGCCATGCCGAGTCGTGCGGCCTCGGCGTTCATCATGCCGACGAAGGTCTCGACATCGCCACCGACGCCCTCGGCGATCACATAGGCGATGTCGTTGGCCGACTTCACCATCATGATGCGGAGCGCGTTGTCGAGCGTAACCTCCTGCCCGGCCTTGATGTAGACCTTGACGCGCGGCTGGCTCGCCGCCCGCTTCGATGCGGGGATCGCCGTCTCCAGGCCGATGCGGCCTTCGCGAACCGCCTTCAGCGCCAGATAGGCGGTCATCATCTTTGTCGTGGAGGCCGGATGCCAGGGCTGGCCGGCGTTCTCGCTGGACAGGACCGCGCCGCTGGACGCGTCGATCACGAGGCTGGTGCCGGCGAACGCCGACCCGGTGAGGGCGAGCCCGCAGACCAGGGCTGCGGTAAAGCGGGAAGCGATCATCGGGCGGGTCTTGAACCTGTCTTACGAGGGTTGAAGGCGCAGGGTTTCAACGCGACGCATGCGGCATTTTCGAGACGGCCGGGCAAGGTCGGCCCGCCCACAGACGCATACCTACCCCCAGCGGAACGATTTGCCTAGTCGCGGGCAAGAGTTCACAAGCCGATGACCAGCCGAATACCGCCCTCGACCGACCGGACTTAGCCGCGTGAGCCTCGCCCTTCTCTGGATTCCCGCGACCATCGCGGCTTCGCTGCTGCAGACGGCCAGAAACCTGACACAGCGCTCGCTGACCGAGATCATCGGCGTCGTCGGTGCGACGCAGGTGCGCTTCCTCTTCGGCCTGCCCTTCGCGCTGATCTTCTTGGTCATCGTCTGCCTGGTCGCCGGGCGCCTGCCGCCGCAGATCGGGGCGGCCTCCCTCGGCTACACGATCGGCGGCGCCGTCACGCAGATCGCGGCGACGGCACTGATGCTGGCCGCGATGCGCGAGCGCTCCTTCGCCGTCACCACCGCCTATACCAAGACCGAGCCGGTACAGGTCGCGATCTTCGGCGCCCTGCTGCTGGGCGACGCGCTCACGCCCACCAAATTCGTGGCGATCCTGATTGCCACCATCGGTGTCGTGGTCGTCTCATGGAAGCCAGGCGAGAAGCTCACCCGCGCCGGCATGCGGCCTGCCGTGCTGGGCGTCGGGGCCGGCGCATTCTTCGCGCTCTCGGCCATCGGCTATCGCGGCGCAATCCAGGCGCTGCCCGAGGGCGGCTTCTTCGTCCGGGCGACCACGATCCTCGCGCTCGGCCTCTTTCTGCAGACGCTGATCCTGACGCTCTACATGCTTGTCGCCAACCGGCCAGCGCTGATGTCGAGCCTGCGCAACTGGCGCAAATCGCTCTCGGCCGGCTTCCTCGGCGCGGCAGCCTCGCAGTTCTGGTTCATCGGATTCTCGCTGACCAGCGCCGCCAATGTCCGCACGCTGGCCCTGATCGAGGTGCCGCTGGCGCAGATCGCCTCGCGCAAGATCTTTTCGGAAGGAACCAGCCGGCGCGAAATGGCGGGCATGGCGATGATCGTCGGCGGCGTCGGTCTCCTGCTGATGACGGCGCTGTAGGCGCTCGCGTTCCGCATCATGGTCCCTCTTTCCGTGCACGACCGGAATGCATGACTGCCTGCTTGCAGGCCAGCGCCCGCAGGCGCAATTAGAGGTCAAAGCCGGATAGCGTCGAAATCGGCAAAGAGCGAAATCGGTATCGGAGAAACGCCATGAGTGCTGCGATCGTCGGTTGGGCCCATACGCCGTTCGGCAAGCAGGATGCGGAAACGATCGAGAGCCTGATCGTCCGGGTCACGACCGATGCGCTGATCGATGCCGGGATCACCGCCGATCAGGTCGACGAGATCGTGCTCGGCCATTTCAACGCCGGTTTCTCTGCCCAGGATTTCACCGCCTCGCTGGTGCTGCAGGCCGATCCGGCCCTGCGCTTCAAGCCCGCAACCCGCGTCGAGAACGCCTGCGCCACCGGCTCGGCCGCGGTCCAGCAGGGCGTCCGCGCGATCAAGGCGGGCGCTGCCAAGATCGTCCTCGTCGTCGGCGTCGAGCAGATGACGACCACGCCCGGTCCCGAGATCGGCAAGAACCTGCTCAAGGCCTCCTATCTCGCAGAGGAAAGCCACACGCAGGGCGGTTTCGCCGGCGTCTTCGGCGGGATCGCGGCCGCCTACTTCCAGCGCCATGGCGACCAGTCGGACGCGCTCGCGATGATCGCGGCCAAAAACCACAAGAACGGCGTCGACAATCCCTATGCCCAGATGCGCAAGGATCTCGGCTACGCCTTCTGCCGCGAGGAGAGCGAGAAGAACCCCTATGTCGCCGGTCCGCTCAAGCGCACCGACTGCTCGCTCGTCTCGGACGGTGCCGCAGCGCTCGTGCTGGCCGACGAGGAGACCGCGCTCGGCATGCGCCGTGCCGTCGGCTTCCGCGGCATGTCGCATGTCCAGGATTACCTGCCGCTTTCGAAGCGCGACATCCTGAAGTTCGAAGGTGGCGCACTGGCCTGGCAGAAGGCCCTGGCGCAGGCCGGCGTCGCGCTCGACGATCTGTCCTTCGTCGAGACGCATGACTGCTTCACCATCGCCGAGCTGATCGAATACGAGGCGATGGGCCTGACCAAGGAAGGTGACGGCGCCCGCGCCATCAAGGAAGGCTGGACGCAGAAGGACGGCAAGCTGCCGGTCAACGTCTCCGGCGGCCTGAAGGCCAAAGGCCATCCAATCGGCGCGACCGGCGTCTCCATGCATGTGCTGAGCGCCATGCAGCTTGTCGGCGAGGCGCCGGAGGGCATGCAGCTCAAGGACGCCCGCCTCGGCGGCATCTTCAACATGGGCGGTTCGGCGGTGGCGAACTACGTCTCGGTGCTCGAGCGGATCAAGTGATCCGCTCATCCGCCTGCTTGCCAATCGGCTGATCCGCCAGTGATCGTTTTCTTCGCGCTGCTGCCAGCCTATTTCCTGTCGATCTTCTACCGCTCGTTTCTGAGCGTCATCGCCGGCCCGGTGATGACGGATCTGGCGATCGGCCCGCGCGAACTGGGGCTGCTCGGCTCGGCCTGGTTCTTCGCCTTCGCTCTGTCGCAATTCCCGATCGGCTGGGCGCTGGACCGGCTCGGCCCGCGCCGGACGGTCACGGCGGCAATGGCGATCGGCACGGTAGGCGCCTTCCTGTTCGCCAACGCCAACGGCGCCGTCGCCGGTATCTTGGCGATGGCACTGATCGGCATCGGTTGCTCACCGATCTTCATGGCGAGCCTGTTCCTGTTCGCGCGGACGGCGGAGGCCTCGCGCTTCGCCTTCCTGACCTCGGTCTTCATCGGGCTGGGTTCGCTCGGCAACATCGTCGGAGCCGCGCCGCTCGCCATTGCCGCCGCGCATTATGGCTGGCGACCGTCGATGCTGGTGATGGCCGGCTGTTTTCTCGTCGCCACCGCCCTGGCCGGGTTGCTGATCCACGATCCACCACGTGCCGAAAGCGCGTCCGGCAAGGCCGAGGGCCTGATCGCCGGCCTCGCCAGCATCCTGAAGCTGCGCCCGCTCTGGCTGCTCGCGCCGATCACGCTCACCGGCTACGCTATCCTCGCGACGGCGCGCGGATTGTGGGTCGCGCCCTTCATGATCGATGTGCACGGTCTCGATGCCGTCACTGCGGGTCATGCCGCCACAGCGATGGCGCTGACCATGGTGGTCGGCGCCTTCATCTATGGCGGGCTGGAAAAGGCGATGCGGCGAACCAAGCCGCTGGTGTTCTGGGGCACGGTCGCCACCGCGGCAGCCTTCGCGCTGCTCGCAGCGGCCGGCGCCTCCTCGGCCATCGTTGCGACGGCGCTCTTCGCACTGATCGGCGCGATCGGCTTCACCTACGCCATCCTGATGGCGCATGCGCGGCTGTTCTTTCCGGCCCATCTCATCGGGCGCGGCATGACGGCCGTGAACTTCCTGTTCATTTCCGGCGCCGCGCTGGCTCAGTCGGGCTCGGGCTGGTTCATCGCGGGCCAGCGCGCAGCAGGGCTGGACGCCGCCACGACCTTCGCCCATCTGCACTGGGCCTTCGCCGGGCTGCTGCTGGCCTCGGCGGCGATCTACGCCTTCACGCCCGAGCGGCCGAAGGCCTAGGGACAGGATCGCCGGTCAACCCCGCTGTCCCTGCCGTCGGTCTTACCGCTCGCCAGGCGCCCTCGCGACGATCGCCAGCGCATGCACGCGCTCCGCCAGCTCCTGTGCCAGCGCGGTATTGACAAGGCGGTGGCGCTCGAGCCGGCTCTTGCCGGCGAAGGCCTCCGACACAATATCCACCCTGAAATGGGTTTCGCCGCCTTCGCGCCAGCCGCCATGGCCGTGATGCTGGTGCGACTCGTCGATCACGTTCAGGCGCTCCGGTGAGAGCGCCTGTTCCAGTTTGTTGGTGATCCGTTCAGCCATTCCGGTCATGATCGCGCCACCGTTCTGAATGATCCGTCACAAGGCCCTCGGTGAGGGCCGACTCGCGCCGCGCGGAGGCGATGCGTGCCGCATCGCACTTGCCGGTTCCGATCCCGCGTTTCATAACCATTCGATCATGAACTTCAACTCGCGCCTGTTCGACAGCATCAGGATCGGCCCTTCCGAAGCGGTGGAGGCCGAGGAATCCGACGCGCCGCGCTGCGACCACCCCGGCTGTAAGCGGGCCGGCGAGTTCCGCGCACCGCAGGGCCGTGGCCGCGAGGGCAAGTTCTTTCGGTTCTGCTTGGAGCATGTGAAGGCCTACAACGCGACCTACAACTATTTCGCCGGGATGAACGACGATGCCCTGGCCGAATACGCCAAGGACGCGGCGATCGGCCACCGGCCGACCTGGAAGCTCGGCGTCAATTCCAAGGCGGCGCGGATGGCGCAGCGGGGCCGCGTGGCGGGCGGCGGCGAGCAGGCGGACGTGCAAGACGCCTTCAACATCTTCGGCGCCAGGCGTGCCCAGCAGGCGGCGCAGCCGGAGCCTCGCGTCGGCGTCCTCGCCCGCAAGGCGCTCGATACCCTCGGCCTTGACGAGAATGCCGACGCCGCCGCGATCAAGTCCCGCTACAAGGAGCTGGTGAAGCGCTTTCACCCCGATGCGAATGGTGGCGATCGCTCGCGCGAGGGCACGCTGCAGGAAATCCTCAAAGCCTATCAGCAGCTGAAGAGCACCGGCATGGTCTGATCGGGCCGGGCAGTCCCGCCCGGCCTGATTCAAGCATTCCCCATCTGCGAGCGCTTGGCCCAGCCGGTCATCCGGCTCTCGACGATGTCGACGATCGCGACCAGGAAGACGCCGAGCACAGCAAGCACGATCAGCGCCGCGAAGATCAGCGGCACGTTGAAATCAGCCGAAGCGCGGGTGATCAGGTTGCCGAGCCCGAGATTCGACGCGTTCTGCTCACCTATCACCGAGCCGACATAGGCCAGCGTGATCGAGACCTTTAGCGCTCCGAACAGATAGGGCAGCGAGCGCGGAATGCCGACCTTGGTCATGATGTCCAGGCGGCTCGCGCCCAGCGCCTTGAGCACATCCTCGGTCTCCGGCTCGATCGTGGCCAAGCCCGTCGCAACATTGACGACGATCGGGAAGAACGAGATCACGAAGGCGGTCAACACCGGCGGCAGCCAGCCGACGCCGAACCAGATCACCAGGATCGGCACCACCGCGACCTTCGGGATCGAGTTGAAGCCGACGAGAAGCGGGTTCAACCCGGCATGAAGCAGCTTCGACGAGCCGACGAGCAGCCCGAGCGCCACCCCGAAGACGATCGACAGCCCGAAGCCGAGCGAAGTCATCCAGAGCGTGTGGAAGGCATTGGTGTAGAGCGGCTTCTGGTACTGGACCAGCGCGGCCCAGATCGCCGAGGGCGGCGGCAGGATGAAGGCCGAGATCGAGAAAGCCCGGCAGACGAGTTCCCAGATCGCGAAGAACCCAAAGGTGAAGAGGTAGGGTGCGAGCTTGAGCCAGGTCGAGCGCTTCATGCCACGGCCCTCGCCTCGCGGATATGGCCGCGCAGTTCGTGGACGATCTCGGCGAATTCCGGCGTGTAGGTGAGGTCGAGATCGCGCGGCCGGGCAAAGCCGATCTCGCGCTCGGCGATGATCCGGCCCGGCCGTGCCGACATGCAGAACACCCGGTCCGCCAGGAACACCGCCTCTCGCAGGTCATGGGTAACGAGGATGACGGTGATCCCGCGCTGCGCATGCAGATCGCGGATCACGCACCAGAGTTCCTCGCGCGTGAAGGCGTCGAGCGCCCCGAACGGCTCGTCCAGCATCAGCAGCTTCGGCTCGTGGATCAGCGAACGGCAAAGCGAGGCGCGCTGCTGCATGCCGCCGGAGAGCTGCCACGGGAACTTCGAGCCCATGCCCTTGAGACCGACCGTCTCCAGCAGCCTCTCGGCGCGGGCGACATAGTCGGCCTTGTTCCCCCGCAGGCGCGAGCGGTGCGGCTGGACGATCTCGAGCGGTAGCAGCAGGTTCTGCAGCGTCGTCCGCCAGGGCAGCATCACCGGGTTCTGGAAGGCCATGCCGGTGATCTTGATCGGCTCGGCAACCTCGCGTCCGTCGACGATCACGGTGCCGGATTTCGGCCGCTGCAAGCCGGTGGCGAGCTTCATCATCGTCGACTTGCCGCAGCCGGACGGTCCGACGATCGCCGCGAACTCGCCCTCGCGGATTTTCAGTGACAGTCCGGCAACGGCAGGCGCGCCCTCGCCGCCGCCATAAACATGAGTGACATCGTGGAGTTCGACGAAGGCGGTCAAGAAATCCCTTTCACAAGCGCAAAGCCGTCATCCTGGGCTTCACGCGGCCAAGTCCCGGGATCCATCGCAGGGCGTAGCACCCTTCGATGGAGCCCGGAACTGCGCCGCTTCGCGGCTTGTCCAGGATGACGTCCTGCAATCGGAGAAAATGCCTCAGAATACCCGCTCGCCTTGCGCCGGCAGGAAGGCGTCGGTGAAGGCATCGCCCGCCTTGGCCTTGTCCTTGAAGGTGAAGGTCAGCGCGATCTGGTCGAGCGCGCGATCCCAGCGGATCTTGTCGATGCCGCCGAAGCCGTTGGCCTTGACCCAGGGCACCATGACGTTCTGCTCGAGCGTCATCTTCAGGCGCTCAAGCTCGACTTCGACCTTGGCGACGTCATTGCGCTTGATCACGAGCTGGGCACCCAGCTCCGGGTTGGCGACGGTATCCTTGACGCCCTTGGTGATCGCCCGCAGCAGGCCGCGCACCGCCTCCGGCTTCTCTGCCGCGAATTTCGGCGAGACCATCACGACGTTGCCGTAGAGCTCGACCCCGTAGTCGGACATCAGCATGGTGACGATGTCGTCGACCGGCACGCCGCGCGACTTCAGGTTGATATAGGAGGAGTTGGCGAAGCCGAACACGGCATCGACCTCGCCCGAGGCCAGCATCGGCTCGCGCACCGGGAAGCCGACATTCTCCAGCCGGATCTTGCTGTCGTCGAGCTTGTTGACAGTCTTGAAGATCGGCCACTGCGCGAAGGCGGCGTCGGCCGCGGGCGCGCCGAACTTCTTGCCCTCCAGGCTCTTCACATCGGCCGAGATGCCGCGGCTCTTGCGGCCCACGATCGCGAAGGGCGGCTTGTCGTAGACCATCATCACGGCCTTGAGATCGACCGTCGGATTCTCGTCGCGGAAGCGGATCAGCGAGTTCACGTCGCCGAAGCCGACATCATAGGTGCCCGACGCGACACGCGGGATCGCCTCGCGCGATCCGTTGCCGGTGTCGATGGTGACGTCCAGGCCTTCGGCTTTGAAGTAGCCCTTCTCGATCGCCATCAGGAACAGGGCGGCCGGCCCTTCGAAGCGCCAGTCGAGCGTGAAACGCACCGGTGTCTGCGCCTGCGCCGACTGGCCGGACAGGCAGGCCGCGGCGAGCGCGGATACCGCCGCGACGCTCAGGACCGCACGTCGCGACAGGGACGCAACAAGGGCAGGCAGCACGCTGGACATCTCTGGCTCCGGACGAACGAAAGGGGACGGGAAGGCTTCGAAAATCGCGCTCTGCTCAGCAATCTCCGTGCCGGGCAGCCGCAGCTTTCAGACTGGCGGAACCGCGCGGTAGGTCAAGCCGAAAGCACCACGCAGAAGCCAAAATTGCATAAATTTTGAGCAAGGACATCCGGCGAGCGGCGGCTCAGAGGGGGAGCGCCACGTCGGCCTTGACCTCTTCCATCACGGCATAGGGGCGCGTCTCCCGCACCGCCGGCAGCACCGGCAAAACCTCGCCGAGAAAGCGACCATAGGCGGTCGTGTCTGCGACGCGGGGCTACGTCAACCCCAACATCATCGGCGCGGTCGTCGGCGTGCAACCCTTCGGCGGCCACGGCCTTTCCGGGACCGGACCCAAGGCTGGCGGCCGGAATTACCTGACGCGCTTCGCCACCGACCAGACGGAGACGATCAACACGGCGGGCGGCGGGCGGCAATGCCGGCCTGATCGCGATGGGTGAGTGAAGCGCGTTGCCGTCATGCTCGGGCTTGACCCGAGCATGACGTGACGAGAAGACACTGGTCTCCGAGATGGTCGAGTCATGCCCGACCATGGCGAGCGATGTGGAATGACCCAGACCAGCCTCCCCTACCGCCCCAATGTCGGCATCGCCCTTTTCAACCAGCAGGGGCACGTCTTCGCCGGCCGTTCGCACAGCGCGGGCCCGGAGATCATACTCCCCGGTTTCGATTGGCAGATGCCGCAGGGCGGCATCGATCCGAATGAGGACATCGTCGCGGCGGCCCGCCGCGAACTCGCCGAAGAAACCGGCGTGACGAGCGCGGAACTGCTCGCCGCGACGCCGGAATGGTGGGCTTACGACTTCCCCGGCTATTCCGGCCCGGCGCACAAGCTCACCGCCTTCCGCGGCCAGCGCCAGCGCTGGGTGGCCTTCCGCTTTACCGGCACCGAGGCCGAATTCGACATCACCCAGCCGAATGGGGACGAGCCGGCCGAGTTCTCCGAATGGGCCTGGCTGCCGCTGGCAGAGATGCCCGGCCGCGTCGTGCCATTCAAGCGGCCGGTCTATGAGAAGGTCGCGGCGGCCTTCGCCGCGTTCGCCGTCCCGACCAGCTGATCCTCACTCTCGACACAACTAAAAAGGGCCGCTTGCGCGGCCCCTTGTCGTCTCCTGTCTCGGCGCGAGGCCGTTTCAGGCCGCCTTGCGGTTCGCGAAGACGTGCTTGAACTCCTGCAGCTGCACGAGGGTGTCGTGCAGGCGCTTCTTCTCGTCCTCGTCATGCGAGCCGGCGAGCTTGGTCTCGGCGGTCAGGATTTCCTGATCGAGAATCTCGGTGTCGACATCCTCGATGAAGCGGCCCTGCTCGGCCAGAATCGTCGTCGCGGCATGGTTGATCTCGACGAGACCGCCATTGACGAAGAATTCCTTGCCGTTGCTGTCCGTGGTCTGGACGAAGACGATGCCCGCCTTCAGCGTCGCGACGAGCGGCGCATGACCGGCCAGCACGGTCATCTCGCCCTCGATCGACGGAACGATGACGCTGATGACGTCGCCGGAAAACAGGATGCGCTCAGGCGAGACGAGCTCGAACTTGAAGGTGGCCATCGTATCATTCTCCCCGGTTCGTCATGGTCGGGCTAGCCCCGACCATCTCGGAAACCAGTTTCTTCTGGTCGTGAGATCCTCGGGCCTGAGCCCGAGAATGACGCGTTCGGATGGCCTCAGGCCGCTTCGGCGGCCAGGCGCTGGGCCTTCTCGATGGCTTCCTCGATCGAGCCGACCATATAGAAGGCCGCCTCCGGGAGGTGGTCGTACTTGCCTTCGACCAGACCCTTGAAGCCCTTGATCGTGTCCTCGAGCGCGACGAGCTTGCCCGGCGAGCCGGTGAAGACTTCGGCGACGAAGAAGGGCTGCGACAGGAAGCGCTCGATCTTGCGGGCGCGGGCCACCGTCAGCTTGTCCTCTTCCGAAAGCTCGTCCATGCCCAGGATCGCGATGATGTCCTGCAGGGCCTTGTAGCGCTGGAGGATCTGCTGGACCTGACGGGCGATCGCGTAGTGCTCCTCGCCGACGATGTCGGCCGACAGCATGCGCGAGGTCGAGTCGAGCGGGTCGACCGCCGGGTAAATGCCCTTTTCAGCGATCGAACGCGAAAGCACCGTCGTGGCGTCCAGGTGGGCGAAGGAGGTCGCGGGCGCCGGGTCGGTCAGGTCGTCGGCGGGCACGTAGATCGCCTGCACCGAGGTGATCGAGCCCTTATTGGTGGTGGTGATGCGCTCCTGCAGGTTGCCCATGTCGGTCGCCAGCGTCGGCTGGTAACCCACCGCCGAGGGGATGCGGCCGAGCAGCGCGGACACTTCCGAGCCGGCCTGCGTGAAGCGGAAGATGTTGTCGACGAAGAACAGCACGTCCTGGCCCTTGTCGCGGAAATCTTCCGCGACGGTGAGGCCGGACAGCGCGACGCGCATGCGGGCGCCCGGCGGCTCGTTCATCTGGCCATAGACGAGAGCGCACTTGGAACCCTCGCCGCCGCCCTTCTTGTTCACGCCCGACTCGATCATCTCGTGATAGAGGTCGTTACCCTCGCGGGTGCGCTCGCCGACGCCGGCGAACACGGAATAACCACCATGGGCCTTCGCGACGTTGTTAATCAGCTCCATGATCAGCACGGTCTTGCCGACGCCGGCGCCGCCGAACAGGCCGATCTTGCCGCCCTTGGCGTAGGGCGCCAGCAGATCGACGACCTTGATGCCGGTGACGAGGATCTGCGCCTCGGTCGCCTGGTCGGCATAGGACGGGGCCGGCTGATGGATGCCGCGGGTGTTGGTGGTCAGGATCGGACCGGCCTCGTCGACCGGTTCGCCGATGACGTTCATGATGCGGCCGAGGCACTCGTCGCCGACGGGAACCGCGATCGGGGCGCCGGTGTCGGTGACCGACTGGCCACGGACGAGACCTTCCGTCGAGTCCATCGCGATCGTGCGGACCGTGTTCTCACCCAGATGCTGGGCGACCTCGAGCACGAGGCGGTTGCCGAGATTGTTGGTCTCGAGCGCGTTCAGGATCTCCGGCAGCGCGCCTTCGAACTGCACGTCGACGACGGCGCCGATGACCTGGGCGACCTTGCCGGTGCCGGTGTTGGCGGGCTTCTCGGCGGCGGCAGACTTCTTCGTAGCGGCTTTGGCCATGGTGATAACCTCGGATTCGCGTTCAGCGTGTCGGATGGCCGGCGCGCCGGCCTTGAATTCAGGCGGTTAGAGCGCTTCCGCGCCGGAGATGATCTCGATCAGTTCCTTCGTGATCATCGCCTGGCGCGAGCGGTTATAGAGCTGCGTCTGCTTCTTGATCATCTCGCCGGCATTGCGCGTCGCGGAGTCCATCGCGGACATGCGCGCCCCCTGTTCGGAGGCGGCGTTCTCGAGCAGCGCGCGCAGCACCTGGACGGTCAGGTTGCGCGGCAGCAGCGTCTCGAGGATCTCGCTCTCGTCCGGCTCGTAGTCGTAGACCGCGTCGGTCTTCGGCACATCGGCCGGGATCTCGGCCGGGATGATGCGCTGCGCGGTCGGGATCTGCGCAATGACCGACTTGAACTTCGAGAAGAACAGCGTCGCGACATCGAACTCGCCTGCAGCGAAGCGCGCCAGGATGTTCTGGGCGATCGTCTCGGCATTGGCATAGCCGATCTGCTTGAAGGCGCGCAGGTCGATCAGCTCGATGATATCCTTCTCGAACTGCCGCTTCAGCAGGTCGTAGCCCTTCTTGCCGACGCAGATGATCTTGACCGTCTTGCCGTCGGCCTTCAGCGCATTCGCCTTGTCGCGGGCGAGGCGCGCGATCGACGAGTTGAAGGCGCCGCAGAGGCCACGCTCGGCCGTGCAGACGACCAGGAGATGCACCTTGTCGGAACCCGTGCCCGAGATCAGCCGCGGAGCGCTCGACCCCGTGACGCCAGAGGCAAGATTCGCCAGCACCGTCTCCATGCGCTCGGCATAGGGGCGCGCGGCCTCGGCCGCGGCCTGCGCCCGGCGCAGCTTGGCGGCCGCGACCATCTGCATGGCCTTGGTGATCTTCTGCGTCGCCTTCACCGAAGCGATGCGGTTACGTAGGTCCTTCAATGAAGGCATCTGGTCTTCAATCCCCTACCCGTCGTTGCGAGGAACGCAGCGACGAAGCAATCCAGAAGGGCGGGCGCAGCGAGGCTGGATTGCTTCGCTGCGCTTGGCTCATGACGATCAGGCGAAGGACTTCGCGTAATCGGAGACGATATCCTTCAGCTTCGCGGCATTCGCGTCCGAAAGATCCTTCGACGAGCCGATCTCGTTCAGCAGGTCGGCGTGCTTGCCGCGCACCAGCGCGAGCAGCCCGTCCTCGAAGGCGCGGACCTTGTTGACCGGCAGCGGATCGAGATAGCCGTTGACGCCGGCATAGATCACGACCGTCTGCTCTTCCATCTTCAGCGGCGAGAACTGCGCCTGCTTCAGGAGCTCGGTCAGGCGGGCACCGCGGTTGAGCAGGCGCTGCGTGACGGCGTCGAGGTCCGAGCCGAACTGGGCGAAGGCGGCCATCTCGCGATACTGGGCGAGCTCGCCCTTGATCTTGCCCGCGACCTTCTTGGTCGCCTTGGTCTGCGCCGAGGAGCCGACGCGCGACACCGAAAGGCCGACGTTCACCGCCGGGCGGATGCCCTGGTAGAACAGGTCGGTCTCGAGGAAGATCTGGCCGTCGGTGATCGAGATCACGTTGGTCGGGATGTAGGCCGAGACGTCGTTCGCCTGGGTCTCGATGACCGGCAGCGCCGTCAGCGAGCCGAGACCGGCCTCCTCGCCCATCTTCGCCGCGCGCTCGAGCAGGCGGGAGTGGAGATAGAACACGTCGCCCGGATAGGCCTCGCGGCCCGGCGGGCGGCGCAGCAGCAGCGACATCTGGCGGTAGGCAACGGCCTGCTTCGACAGATCGTCATAGATGATCACGGCGTGCATGCCGTTGTCGCGGAAGAACTCGCCCATGGCGCAGCCGGCGAAGGGCGCCAGGAACTGCATCGGGGCGGCGTCCGAGGCGGTGGCCGCCACGACGATCGAGTACTCCAGGGCACCACGCTCCTCGAGCACCTTCACGAACTGGGCGACGGTCGAGCGCTTCTGGCCGACGGCGACGTAGACGCAGTAGAGCTTCTGGCTCTCGGGAGCGCCTTCGCCGTTCAGCGACTTCTGGTTCAGGATGGTGTCGAGCGCGACGGCGGTCTTGCCGGTCTGACGGTCGCCGATGATCAGCTCGCGCTGGCCGCGGCCGATCGGGATCAGGGCGTCGATCGCCTTGAGGCCGGTCGCCATCGGCTCATGCACCGACTTGCGCGGGATGATGCCGGGCGCCTTGACGTCGACGCGGGCGCGCTTGGCGGCCTTGATCGGGCCCTTGCCGTCGATCGGGTTGCCGAGCGCGTCGACGACGCGGCCGAGCAGTTCCTTGCCGACCGGCACGTCGACGATCGCGCCGGTGCGCTTGACCGTCTGGCCTTCCTTGATCTCGCGGTCGGAACCGAAGATCACGACGCCGACATTGTCGCTCTCGAGGTTGAGCGCCATGCCGCGCACGCCGCTCTCGAACTCGACCATCTCACCGGCCTGGACCTGGTCGAGACCGTAGACGCGGGCGATGCCGTCGCCGACGGAGAGAACCTGGCCAACCTCGGTGACGGAGGCTTCGGACCCAAAGTTCGAGATCTGGGCCTTCAGGATCGCGGAGATTTCAGCGGGGCGGATTTCCATCAGCCGACCTCTTTCATGGCAAGACGAATTGAATTGAGCTTGGTTTTCAGCGAGGCATCGACCATGCGGGAACCCATCTTCACGACGAGCCCGCCGATCAGAGCCGGATCGATCTTGATCGCGACATCGACATCCTTGCCCGCGACGGCGGCGAGCGCAGCGCGGATTTCCTCGACGCGCTTGGCCGCAGGCGCCTCCGCCAGCGTGACCTCGGCGCTGACGATGCCCTTGGCCTCGGCGACGAGGGCCTTGTAGGCAGCGATCATGCCCGGCAGCGCGAAGAGACGACGCTTGCTGGCGACGAGGCCGATGAAGTTGGCGGCAATGCCGGAGACGCCGGCCTTGGCGAGAACCGCCTTGATCGCCGCCGTCTGCTCCTCGGCCGAGAAGGCGGGGCTTTCGACGAGGCGGCGCAGATCCTCGCTCTCGGCGAGCATCCCGGAAAAGCTGTCGAGTTCAGCGGAGACGGCGTCGATGGCGTTGGCCTCGCCGGCCAGTTCGAAAAGGGCCGTGGCGTAGCGTCCGGCTACGCCCGAAACCAGTGATCCTTGCGATCCGCCTTCAGCCACGCGTCACGTCTCTCGTTTCATAGGACTGCTCCCGGCGACCTTCTCGCGAAGGTGGAGTGCGATGTCCTGGCGCTGCGATGTATCATGGACGAGAACCCGGCAAGACGGCTTCGCGACCTAAATGTGGCGGTGCACTAGCATGTGCTTTTGGGGCGCGCAATCCGTTGATGGCGATCCCGGGCGCGGTTTTGCCCGTCCTTTCAGGCTTTCCAAGGAAGGCTCGAGGCCCTCTACAGAAAGCTCTGCGGGTCTACGTCGACCGCGACGCGCACCGAGCCCTTCGGCTTGCCGGCGCGCATCAGCCAGGCGCGCAGATAGTCCTGCAGGTTCACGTCCCTCGCGGTTTTGACGATCAAACGCATCCGATGGCGCCCGCGCAGGACCGCAAGCGGCGCTTCCGCCGGTCCGAGCACGCTGATTCCGTCGGGCGCGTCGGCGCAGCGCGCCAGCGCTCGGGCATGCGCCTCAGCCTCGGCCTGGCTGTTGGCGGAGACGATCAGACCGGCGAGGCGGCCGAAGGGCGGCAGGCCGGCAGCCTCGCGCGACGCCTCCTCTGCGGCATAAAACCGCTCCGGGTCTCCCGAGACGAGCGCCTTGAGTACCGGGTGGGAAGGGTCATGCGTTTGAAGCAGGGCGCGGCCCGGCTTCTCGCCGCGCCCCGCACGGCCGGTGACCTGCCGCAACACCTGGAAGGTGCGCTCGGCCGCGCGCGGATCGCCCGAGGTCAGGCCGAGATCGGCGTCGATCACGCCGACCAGCGTCATGCCGGGGAAGTTGTGCCCCTTGGCGACGAGCTGCGTGCCGATGACGATGTCGAACTCGCCTTCGGCCACCGACATCAACTCCGCCTTCAGCCGCTCGGTCCCGCCAGGGAAGTCGCTCGACAAAACGATGCCGCGCGCCTGTGGAAACAGCGTCGCGACCTCCTCCGCCAATCGCTCGACACCAGGGCCGCAGGCGGTGAGGCTCTCCTGCGCATGGCATTGCGGGCATTCATGCGGCCGGCGTTCGACATGGCCGCAATGATGGCAGACCAGAGCGCGCCGGAAGCGATGATCGACCAGCCAGGTCGAGCAGTTCGGGCATTGGAAGCGATGCCCGCAATCGCGACACAGCGTCAGCGGCGCGTAGCCGCGGCGGTTGAGGAACAGCAGCGATTGCTCGCCCGCCTCCAGATTGTTCGCGATCGCCTTGGCGAGCGTATCAGAGACCCAGCGCCCGCGCGGCGGCTTGTCCTGGCGCAGATCGACCAGGCCCAGCGTCGGCAGACTGCGCCCGCCGAACCGCTCCGGCAGCTTGAGATGGGTGTAGCGCCCGCGCTCGGCATTGACGCGCGTCTCCAAAGAAGGCGTCGCCGAGGTCAGGATCACCGGTGCGTTCTCGATGCGTCCGCGCACCACCGCCATGTCGCGGGCATGGTAGGCGACGCCATCCTCCTGCTTGTAGGCCGCCTCGTGCTCCTCATCGACCACGATCAGGCCGAGATCGCGGTAGGGCAGGAACAGCGCCGAGCGCGCCCCAGCGACAACCCGCGCCTCGCCGCTGGCGATCGCCGCCTGCAGGCGCTCGCGCTTGCGCCCCGTCACCGCCGAATGCCAGAGCCCCGGCCGGACACCGAAGCGCGCCTCGAAGCGATCGATGAACTGTGCCGTCAGCGCGATCTCGGGCATCAGGATCAGGCTCTGGCGTCCGAGCCGGATCGCCTCAGCCACCGCCTCGAAATAAACCTCCGTCTTGCCGGAGCCGGTGACGCCCTCGAGCAGCGTCACGCCATAGCCTGCTGCCCGGACCGAGGCGACGAGCGCCGTCGCCGCTGCCGCCTGTCCCTCGGACAGAGCGGGCTTCGCATGCTCCGGATCGGGCATCGCCGCGACAGCCTCGCGCGGCAACGGCTCGACAGCGAAGGTCCCGGCATCGACGAGGGAGTCGATCACCGCAGCACTGACCGAAGCGGTTTCGGCCAGCGCGCCCTTGGCGATCAGAAGGCCGCCCTCCGCCGCCGCGATGGCCCGGGCGCGAGCTGGCGTCATTCGAGCCGGGGGAGCCCCGACCAGCCGCACGCCGAGCTTTGGCCGCTCCGGCGTGTCGTCCGGCGGGCGTCGCAGCGCCAGCGCCAGAACCGAGCCTTTCGGCGCCAGCGTGTACCAGGCGACCCAGTCGACGAGCTTCATCAGCGCCGGGTCGAGCGCCGGCATGTCAAGCTTGCCGATGACCTTCCTGAGGTTGCCACCGCGTCCGGAACTGGCCTCCCAAACCACGCCGACGGTCTCGCGCGGGCCGAGCGGCACCTGCACGACATCGCCGGGCCTGAGCACGAGCCCGGCGGGAACCGCATAGCTGTAGGCCTGGTCGAGCCCGAGCGGGATCAGCACATCGACCGTGCCGCCTTCCGCCATCTGCTCCGCATCGCTCATGCGCCGTTGGGTAGCGGGTTGCGCCAAAAGCGACAACTGCCGCCTTGGCCGGTCGCTGCCTTGGCCATCCGTTGCCTTGGTCAGCAGTTGCCTTGGCATTGCCGCGATCGCCTGATCACTACCCTCGCGACGCACCAGCCACCGACGAACCCAGCCAGCCATGAAGACGCCCCGCCGACTGCTCGCACCCGCCTTCGCCCTTGGCATCGCCACAGCCACAAGCGGGACCGTCCACGCGCAGCCCGTCGCGCCGGAGAACTGGCCAGCGGTCAAATGCGAGCGCTACACCAAGGCATGGGGCGAGGCGCTGGCAAAGTTCGGCCGCAAGGGCCTCGGCCAGCCCTTCATCGAGGCACACGAGGCCTTCCTGTCCTCCGGCTGCAGCATCAAGGGCGAGGTCTGCCCGCGCAGCAAGGAGGAGCTCGACCTCGCCAACGTCATGGTCATCCTCGGCATGAACCAGGGCATGGCGAGCACCTTCATGCCCTTCGCCTGCCGCAAGGCATAAGGGCTCGTGAGCCGATCGTCATTCGCACGGCGTTAAGGCGGAGCCGTCATGCTCGGCCTCGACCCGAGCATGACGGCCAAGGGCAAGCGCATCCGTGACCGATCTCGACACCCTGATTCGCGACTGGCTCGGCCATCTCGCCCATGAACGCCGGCTCTCGCCCAAGACGCTCGAGGCTTATGGCCGCGATCTGCGCCAGTTCACCGGCTTCCTCGCGGAGCATCTCGGCGGCGAGCCCTCGCTCGCCGACATCGGCGCGCTGAAGCCCGCGGATCTGCGCGCCTTTCTCGGCCGCCGTCGCCGCGACGGCGTCGGCAACCGCACATTGATGCGCCAGCTCGCCGCACTGCGCTCGCTCGCCCGCTTCGGCGAGCGCACCGGCAAATTCAAGGCCGCCGCCTTCGCCGCGACGCGCGGCCCGCGCATCGGAAAGTCGCTGCCGCGCCCTCTGGAGGCACGCGCCGCCAAGGCCGTGACTCAGGCCGATACAAGGGCCGGCGAGGAGCGCGAGCAATGGATTCTCGCGCGCGACGCGGCCGTGCTCGCTTTGCTCTATGGCTGCGGCCTGCGCATCTCCGAGGCTCTGTCGCTTACCCGAGCCCAGGCCCCGACCAGCGCGGGCGACACGCTCACCGTCATCGGCAAGGGCAACAAGACCCGCATGGTTCCGGTCCTGCCGGTCGTCGTCGCCACCATCGCCGAGTACCTTTCGCTCTGCCCCTGGAGTCTCCCGCCCGATGGGCCGCTCTTCCTCGGCGCCAAGGGCGGGCCGCTGTCGCCGCGCATCATCCAGCTCGCGGTCGAGGGCCTGCGCGGTGCGCTCGGCCTGCCCTCCTCGGCAACGCCTCATTCGCTGCGCCATTCCTTCGCGACGCATTTGCTCGGGCGCGGCGGCGATCTGCGCGCCATCCAGGAACTGCTCGGCCACGCCTCGCTCTCGACGACGCAGATCTATACGCGCATCGACTCTGTGCGGCTGATGGCGGCCTATGACGCCGCCCACCCCCGCGCTGGACGCTGATCCGCGAGAGCCCATCGCCCCGCCTTTATCGCCGAAGTGCCATGCACTATGGACGCTGGACATCGGGGGATGGAGTGATTCGTGTCGGGCCATATCGAGCCGCCTGAAGGCGGGAACAAGAAGATCGCGCTGCTGATCGCGGTGCTGGCGCTGATGCTGGCCTTGGCCGAAATCGGCGGGAAGCAGGCCCAGAACGAGGCCATCGCCAAGAATATCGACGCATCCAACCTCTGGTCGTTCTTCCAGGCCAAGACCATCCGCGGCACCGTTGTCAGGACGGCGGCCGAAGCCATGGAAGTGGATCTCGCCGGAACGACCGACACGGCCATGCGTGAGCGCCTGCAGAAGCGCGTCGATAGCTGGAAGGCGACCGTCGCGCGCTACGAATCCGAGCCCGAGACCAATGAGGGCCGCAAGGAACTCATGGCCCGCGCCAAGAGGACCGAGCAGGAACGCGACGACTACAAGGCCAAGGACGAGAATTTCGAGGTCGCCTCCGGCCTGCTCCAGATCGCCATCGTCGTCGCCTCGGCCTCGATCATCACCGGCGTCGGCATGCTCGCCTTTGTCGCGGGCGGCCTCGGCGGGCTCTCGCTGGTCTTCATGGGGCTGGCCCTCTTCGCCCCGCACCTGCTGTTCTGAAGCGGATCAGGCCGGCCGCGGGAAATCCGGCAGCGGCTGGCGCAGCCTTTCCCAGGCGCGGGCCATGCGCAACACGCCGAGATCGTCGAAGCGCCGGCCGGTGATCTGCAGCCCGATCGGCAGTCCTGCCGCCGTCATTGCGGCCGGCACGGCGATCGAAGGCTGGTCCGACATGTTGGCCGGCAGCGTGAAGACGATGTGCTCGAAGGGGCGGTCGGGATCATGGATCGGTGAAGCCAGCTCGGCCGCATAGCTCGGCACGGGCGCGACCGGCGAGAGCACGAAGTCGAACGGCGCGCTCTGCTTCAGCGCGGCATCCTTGATCGCCAGCATCTGGCTCATGCCGCGATAGACGCGCTCGCCGGACAAAGCCTCGCCCCGCTTGGCCCATTCGAAGATGTAAGGCAGCACAATCGCCTGCTTGTCCGGCCCGAGCGCGCCGATATCGGCCCAGGCGCGCTGGCTCCAGAAGTCGTCGAGGCCGTCCAGCATGGCGCGCGTCATGAACGCCGGCGCTTCCTCGACGATCGCACCCGCGGCCGCGAAAGCCTTGGCGGCGGCCTCCACCGCGGCCTTCGTCTCGGGCTCGACCGGAAGGCCGATGCCGGGATCGAACTGGAGGCCGAGACGCAAGCCCGTCAGATCCATATCGAGTGACAGCCAGTCGATCTCCTGCGGCGGCAGGCTCATGCCGTCGCGCGCGTCGGGCCTTGAAATCTCGCGCATCATCAACGCCGCATCCGCGACGGTGCGGGTCATCGGCCCGGCGACACGGCCGTAATAGCTCGGATCGATCGGCACCCGGCCGAAACTGGGCTTCAGGCCGACCAGGCCGCACCAGCCAGCCGGCAGGCGGATCGAGCCGCCGATATCGGTGCCGACATGCAAGGGGCCGTAGCCGGCAGCCCCTGCCGCGCCCGCCCCTGCCGACGAGCCACCCGGGTTCTTCGACAGGTCCCAGGGGTTGCGGGCCAGTTCATGGAAACTCGACAGGCCCGACGAGAGCATGCCGTAATCCGGCATCGTCGTCTTGGCGAGCATGACGAAGCCCGCCTCGCGCAACCTTGCCGCGACCGGTGCGTCCTCCTGCATCGGTGCGAGATCGCGCGCAGCCGTGCCGATCGGCATCGGCGTGCCCTTCGTCGCAATGTTCTCCTTGATCGTACCGGGCACGCCGTCCAGCGGCAGCGCCTCGCCCCTCATCCAGCGCGCCTCAGACGCCTTGGCCTCCGCGAGCGCCGCCTCCGGCTGATAGGCATAGAGCGCCTTGATCTGCGGCTCGCAGGCCTCGATCCGGGCGATCACCGCTGCTGCAGCCTCGACCGGCGACAGCGCCCTGGAGCGATAGGCCTCGAGCAGTTCGGTGGCGCTGAGATCGGCGGGAGAGGTCATCGGCAATCGTCCTCGTCAGGCATGGCGCAGCGTGGCATGGATTGATGCCACGGCTGATCTGAAACGGCATGGCCGCCGGGCGCAACCCGCGCTGGCTTCTGTCGCATCGCCGGGCAAGCAAGCTCCGCGCCTGCCGTGCCCCTGGGCCGAGAATCGCCTCGCTCAGACGAAATAGTCTGGATGCTGCTCCTTCAGATGCAGCAGGTCGGGCAGCAGCGTGCCCAGATGTCTGCGCATCGCAACCTCCGCCTCAGGTCCGTCATGCCGGCGGATCGCATCGACGATCGACAGATGCTCGCGGATCACCATCGCCATCCGCCCCGGCACCGGCAGGGTCATGCGCCGGCAGCGGTCGATCTGACTCTTGGCGGCGTGTGCGATCTTCCAGATGCCAGGATAACCGGCGCTCATGGCGAGGGTCTCATGGAAGGCCTCGTCGGCGAGATGGAACCCCTCCTGGTCGCCCCGCTCCAACGCGTCACGCTGACGTGTGATCGTCGCGTCCAGCAGGGCGACGGCCTGCTCCGTCCCGGTCCGCGCCACCAGCTCGACGGTCGCGCATTCCAGCGCCTGCCGGATGAAGACGGCCTCGGGGATCGCCTCGGTCGGAATCCGCGCCACAAAGGTGCCGGCCTGCGGAAAGATCTCGACGAGACCTTCCTCCTTGAGGCGGATCAGGGCTTCGCGCACCGGCGTGCGGCTGATACCGAAGCGCGCGGTCAGTTCCTTCTCGACCAGCGCCGCTCCCGGCACGATCTCCATCGCGAGGATCGCGCGCCGGAGCTCGTCCTGCACCATCGACGCCGCGGTCGCCCGACCGGACGGCACGGCACCCGAGGGCTGGCGGCGACGCTCGCGGCGCGGGCTCTCATAGTCAGGATCCTGGCTCGCATCCTGGGGCATCGTGATCTGCGACATCGCCTCGCCTTGTGCCTCGCCCCCGCGCCTCCACGCAAGCCGGAGGCCGCTATCGCGACCCGACTCTGCGCCCTTTTGCGGATAGCACGGGCCGGTTTGACATACTAGTATATTAGTATATTGACCCGCCACCCCGACGGCGCCTATGGTCCGCCCAAGCTGCCAAGCGCCACACAAGAGTGCCGGTCCGATGTTGCTTCACGACGATCGCCTGTTTCCCGCAGACCCCGTGACGCGCGGCATCGCGCGCCGGCTCTACGCGACGATTCGCGATCTTCCGATCATCTCGCCGCATGGCCACACCGACCCGCGCTGGTTCGCCGAGGACCAGCCCTTCCCCGATCCCGCGACGCTCTTCGTCAAGCCGGACCACTACATCTTCCGGATGCTCTATTCGCAGGGCGTGAAGCTCGAGCAGCTCGGCATCCCCCGCAAGGATGGCGCCCCGGTCGAAAGCGACCCGCGTGCTGTCTGGCGCCTCTTCGCCAAGCATTGGTACCTGTTCCGCGGCACGCCCACCCGGCTCTGGTTCGAGCACTCGCTCTCCTCGGTCTTCGGCATCAACGAGCGGCTCTCGCCCGAAAACGCCGACCGCATCTACGACCGCATCGCCGAGAAGCTGGACGAGCCGGAACTCCGTCCTCGCGCCCTGTTCGAGCGCTTCAAGATCGAGGCGATCTCGACCACAGAGGGCGCACTCGACGATCTGAAATGGCATGACATGATCAAGGCCTCGGGCTGGGGCGGCAAGGTCGTCACCGCCTATCGCCCGGACAGCGTTGTCGATCCGGAATTCGAGGGTTTTGCCGGCAATCTCGAGCAGTTCGGCGCGCTCACGGGCGAGGACACGACGAGCTGGACTGGCTACCTCGCCGCCCACCGTCAGCGCCGCGACTATTTCCGCGAGCGCGGCGCCACCTCCTCCGACCATGGCCACGCCACCGCCCGCACCGCGAACCTCTCGAAGGCGGAGGCCGAGGCGCTCTTCGCCAAGGTCGTCGCCGGCCCAGTCTCGCCCGAGGAGGCCGATCTCTTCCGCGGCCAGATGCTGACCGAGATGGCGAAGATGAGCCTCGACGACGGGCTGGTCCTGCAGATCCATCCGGGCTCCTCGCGCAACCACAACGCGTCGCTGTTCGCGGATTTCGGGCGCGACATGGGCGCCGACATCCCGCGCCAGACCGACTATGTGGCGGCGCTGAAGCCGCTGCTCGATGCCGTCGGCAACGAGCCGAACCTGACCGTCATCGCCTTCACCCTCGACGAGACCAGCTATTCGCGCGAGCTCGCGCCCCTCGCCGGCCATTACCCCGCGCTGAAGCTCGGACCGGGCTGGTGGTTCCTCGATGCGCCCGAGGCGATGCTGCGCTTCCGCGAACTGACGACCGAGACCGCCGGCTTCTATAACACCGTCGGCTTCAACGACGACACCCGTGCCTATCTCTCGATTCCTGCGCGCCATGACGTCGCCCGCCGCTGCGACTGCACCTACCTCGCCAAGCTCGTCGCCGAACACCGGCTCGACGAAGACGAGGCTGCCGAGGTCGCCCATGACCTCGCCTATCGACTGGCCAAGGAGGCCTACCGCCTGTGACTGCCACCGGGACCATCGACGAACGCCAGGCCGCCCATCCGCGCGACGTGAAGGCTTACGACACGCAAGGGCTGCGCAATGATTTCCTGATCGAGCGGATCTTCGTCCCGGGCGAGGTCACGCTGACCTACAGCCATTACGACCGCATGATCGTCGGCGGCGCGACGCCGACGGCGCAGCCGCTGAAGCTCGAGCCCTACGCGCCGACCGGCACGCCGTTCTTCCTGGCGCGGCGCGAGCTCGGGGTCATCAACATCGGCGGCACTGGAACCGTGACCGTCGATGGCAAGGTCTTCGACCTGCCGAGCCTCGACGCGCTCTATGTCGGCCTCGGCGCCAAGGAGGTCTCCTTCGCCAGTGCGGACGCCGCCAATCCGGCCAAGTTCTATCTGACCAGCGCGCCGGCCCATCGCGAGGCGCCGCACCAGCTCATCCGCCAGTCCGACGCCAACACGCTGCATCTCGGCTCCACCGAGACCTCCAACAAGCGCACCATCCGGCAATACGTCATGCCGAACACGACCGGCACCAACCAACTGGTCATGGGCATGACCGCGCTGGAACCCGGCTCGGTCTGGAACTCGATGCCCTGCCACACGCATACGCGGCGGATGGAGGCCTATCTCTACTTCAACCTCGACCCTGCCCACCGCGTCTTCCACTTCATGGGCGAGCCGACCCAGACCCGCCACATCCTCGTCGCCAACGAGCAGGCGGTGATCTCGCCGAACTGGTCGATCCATTGCGGCTGCGGCACCTCGAACTACGCCTTCGTCTGGGCCATGGCCGGCGACAATGTCGAGTTCACCGACATGGACGCAGCCCCCGTGGAGACGCTGCGCTGATGGCGGCGACCTCGCCCTTCGACCTGACGGGCCGCACGGCGCTGGTGACCGGCGCCAATACCGGCATCGGCCAGGGCATTGCACTCGCGCTGGCTCAGGCCGGGGCGACCGTCGTCGCCGCCGGGCGCTCGGACATGAGCGAGACGCTGTCGCTGATCAAGGAGGCCGGTGGCAGCGCCTACGCGCTCAAGGTCGATCTGCAGCAGCAGGGCATCGCGCCGCGCGTGATTGCCGAGGCGAGCGAGCTCACCGGCCCGCTCGACATCCTCGTCAACAATGCCGGCATCATTCGCCGCGCCGATGCGCTCGACTTCAGCGAGAGCGACTGGGACGAGGTGATGAACGTCAACCTCAAGGCGAATTTCTTCCTCGCCCAGGCCTTCGCCAAGGCGGCTGTGGAAGCGGGGCGCGGCGCCCGCATCGTCAACATCGCCTCGCTGCTCTCCTTCCAGGGCGGCATCCGCGTCGCCTCCTATACGGCGAGCAAGAGCGGCCTCGCCGGGCTGACCAAGCTCCTCGCCTGCGAATGGGCGGCGAAGGGCATCAACGTCAACGCGATCGCGCCGGGCTACATCGAGAGCAACAACACCGAAGCGCTGCGCGCCGACCCCGACCGCAACGCCGCCATACTCGGACGCATCCCGGCCGGGCGCTGGGGCAAACCGTCCGACATCGGCGGCGCGGCGGTGTTCCTCGCAAGCGACGCCGCCGCCTACATGCACGGCGCCGTCATCCCCGTCGACGGAGGCTGGCTCGCGCGATGACTGACCGTCTCGACTCCTTCTTCCAGCATGAGGCCGAGATCGCCTGGGAGCCGACCGAACCCGGCGTGAAGCGCAAGATCATGGCCTATGGCTCCGATCTGATGGTCGTGCGCGTGATCTTCGAAGCGGGCGCTGTCGGCAAGCCGCACCAGCATCCACACCGCCAGGCCTCCTATGTCGAGAGCGGCGTCTTCGACGTCACCATCGACGGCCGGACCGAGCGGCTCGTCGCCGGCGACACCTTCTTCGTGCCGGCCGACCTCGTCCACGGCGTCACCGCGGTCGAGGCCGGACAGCTCATCGATTCCTTCACGCCGATGCGGAAGGAGTTTCTCTGAGACCGCCCTGCCGGCCACCGCCGGCATGGCTCCCATCACGGGACAAGAACGACCGGAAAAACCCGGCGCCATCATGAAACGGGAGAGGACAACCACCATGCTCACCAAACGCATGTTCAGCGCGCTCGCGGGTGCGGCCATCTTCGCGGCCGTCGCCACCGGCGCGAGCGCCCAGACCACGCTGCGCTCCACCGACATCCATCCGACCGACTATCCGACCGTCGAGGCCGTCCGCTACATCAGCAAGCTGCTGGAAGAGCGCACCAAGGGCCGCATCAAGATCAACGTCTTCCACTCGGCCCAGCTCGGCAACGAGAAGGACACGATCGAGCAGACCCGCTTCGGCGTGATCGACCTGAACCGCATCAACATGGCGCCGTTCAACAACCTGATCCCGGCGACCAACGTACCCTCGTTGCCCTTCATCTTCCGCTCGGTCGAGCACATGCGGAAGGTCATGGACGGCCCGATCGGCGACGGCATCCTGAAGGAGTTCGAGAAGCACGACCTGATCGGCCTCGCCTTCTACGATTCCGGCTCGCGCTCCTTCTACAACGGCAAGCGCCCGATCACCTCGCCGGCCGACATGAAGGGCATGAAGATCCGCGTTCAGCAGTCGGACATGTTCGTAGCGCTCGTCTCGGCGCTCGGCGCCAACGCCACCCCGATGGCCTTCGGCGAAGTCTACTCGGCGCTGCAGACCGGCGTCATCGACGGAGCCGAGAACAACTGGCCGTCCTACGAGTCGACCAAGCACTACGAGGTCTCGAAGTTCTACTCGGAGACCGAGCACTCGCTGTCGCCGGAGGTGCTGGTCATGTCCAAGCGCAGCTTCGACAAGCTCTCCAAGGAAGACCAGGAGATCATGAAGGCGGCTGCCAAGGAATCCGTCGTCAAGATGCGCGAGCTCTGGGACGCCCGCGAGAAGGCCTCGGAAGCCAAGGTGAAGGCCGGCGGCGCCGTGATCAACAAGGTCGAGAAGCAGCCCTTCATCGACGCAATGAAGCCCGTCTACGACAAGTTCGTCACGGACGCCGCCCTCAAGGACCTCGTCGCCAAGATCCAGGCGGTCAAGTGATCCGACTCATCTGATCCCGGGCGGCGGCCTTCTCCGCCGCCCGTTTTCGTTTCCAGCCCGAACCTCAGGACATCTCCATGACCGGTGTTGCCCGGATGCTCACGCGCATCAATGCGCGCCTCAGCCTGATCGCCCTGCTGGCGGCGGGCCTGGGCCTGATCGCCATGACGGCGATCGTCGCCTGGACCGTGTTCGGGCGCTACGTCCTGAACGCCACCCCGACCTGGGGCGAGCCGGCCTCCCTGTTCCTGATGCTCTGGTTCATCCTGCTCGGTGGCTCCGTCGGCGTCCGCGAGCTCGACCACATGGGCTTCGATGTCGGGCTGCACTACCTGCGCGGCAGGACGAAGACCGCGCTCATCGCGGCGAACGAGATCCTCGTCGCACTCTTCGCCTTCGCGATGGTCTGGTACGGCACCGAACTCGCCGCCAAGGTCTGGAGCGACCGGCTGCCGATGATCGGCATCTCCAAGGGCTGGGACTATGTCCCGATCATCGCCGGCGGCGGGCTGATCGCGCTGTTCTCGATCGAGAAGCTGCTGCTGCTGGCGACGGGCGAGGAACTCGCGCCCATGCCGCTGAACGCCAACGGTCTCGGCGGGGAAGCCTGAGCATGGCCATCACGATCCTCTTCACCTCCTTCGCCCTGCTCCTGCTGATGGGCGTGCCGGTGGCCTTCTGCCTCGGCCTCTCCTCGATGGCGACGGTGCTCTATATCGGCATTCCGCCGGTCGTGATCTTCCAGCAATTGTCGACCGGCATGAACGCCTTCGCCATGCTGGCGATCCCGTTCTTCATCTATTCGGGCGACCTGATGATCCGCGGCGGCATCGCCGACCGGCTGATCCAGTTCGCCGCCTCGCTCGTCGGGCATCTGCGCGGCGGCCTCGGCCAGGTCAACGTCATCACCTGCACGCTTTTCGGCGGCATCTCCGGCTCGGCCGTGGCGGACGCTTCCGCCGTCGGCGGCATCATGATCCCGCAGATGGTGAAGCGCGGCTACGCGCCCGACTACGCGGTCAACGTCACCGCCAACGCCGCCATCATCGCGCTGCTGATCCCGCCCTCGCACAACATGATCATCTACTCGCTGGCGGCGGGCGGCACGATCTCGATCGCCGATCTCTTCACCGCCGGCGTCGTCCCCGGCCTGATGCTGTGCCTCGCGCTGATGGTCGCAGCCTGGGCCGTCGCGGTGAAGCGCGGCTACCCCGCCGATGCCTTCCCGGGCTTCCTCAGCGTCGCCCGCTACCTCGTCGCGGCGCTGCCCGGCATCCTACTGATCGGCATCATCTTCGGCGGCGTCCGGTCCGGCGTGTTCACCGCCACCGAATCCTCCTGCGTCGCGGTGATCTACGCGCTGCTGGTCACGATCTTCGTCTATCGCGGACTCGACCTGAAGGGCTTTACCCACGCCACGCTCGGAGCGGTCCGCACCACGGCGATGGTGCTTCTGATCATCGGCGCGGCGAGTTCCTTCGGCTGGCTGATGGCCTTCCTCGAAGTCCCCAAGGCGACGATCGAACTGATGCAGTCGATCTCCAGCAACCCGTTGATGATCCTGCTGCTCATCAACGTCATCCTGCTGGTGCTCGGCACCTTCATGGACATGGCGCCGATGATCATCATCTGCACGCCGATCTTCCTGCCCGTGGTCAAGGCCATCGGCGTCGACCCCGTGCATTTCGGCGTGATCCTGATCCTCAACGCCGGCATCGGCCTGAACACGCCGCCCGTGGGCTCGGTCCAGTTCGTCGCCTGCGCCATCGGCAAGGTCTCGATCAGCGAATCCATGAAGACGATCTGGCCGTTCTACGGCGCCAGCATTGCCGTGCTTCTGCTCGTCACCTACGTTCCGGCCTTCTCCCTCTGGCTGCCGGGCGTATTCCGTTGACGAGACTCACGACGAGGACGCAGTCCTCTCTGCCCGCCGCGGTTCGCCGCCCCGCCTATGACCGCACGACGCTGGCTCCGGGCATCATCCATCTCGGGCTTGGCGCCTTCGCCCGCGCGCATCTGTGCGAGTACACCGAGGACGCGCTGGAGCTGGAATTCGGTGCATGGGGCGTTACCGGCGCGAGCCTGCAGCGCCCCGACCAGCGCGACCGGCTGGCCCCGCAGGATGGGCTCTACACGCTGCTGAAGCGCGCGCCCGCTGGCCCGGAGCTGCGCATCATCGGCTGCGTCGGCGAGGTGCTGGTGGCACCGGAGAACCCTGCGGCGCTGGTTGCGCGCCTGGCCGCACCGGAAACCCGCATCGTCTCGCTGACGGTGACGGAGAAGGGCTATTGCCACGACCCGGCCACCGGCCGGCTCAGGGCCGACCATCCCGACATCGTCCATGACCTCGCCAACCCGGACGCGCCGCGCTCCGCCGTAGGCATCCTCGTCGCAGGGCTGAGGGCGCGCCGCGCCGCGGGCCTCGGTCCCTTCACCGCGCTGAGCTGCGACAACCTCCCGCATAATGGCGGGGTGCTGCGTGGGCTCGTCCGCGACTTCGCGGCCTTGAGCGACGATGCGCTCGCACAGTGGATCGAGGCGAACGGCGCCTTCCCCGCGACGATGGTGGACCGTATCGTGCCGGCCACCACGGACGCTGACATCGCTGAAGTCGCCGGCCTGATCGGACTGGAGGACGCCGCGCCCGTGATCGGCGAGCCCTTCCGGCAATGGGCCATCCAGGATATCTTCGCCGCCGGTCGCCCGGCCTGGGACCGTGTCGGCGCGCAGATGGTCTCGGAGGTCGCGCCTTTCGAGTTCATGAAGCTGCGCATGCTCAACGGCGCCCATTCCAGCCTCGCCTATCTCGGTTATCTCGCCGGCCACGAGACGGTCGCCGACGCCAGCGGCGACCCGGTCCTTGCTCGCTTCCTGCAGGGTCTCTGGACCGAGATCATCCCGACCGTGCCGGCCCCGCAGGGCGTCGTGCTCGGCGACTACGCCGACGCCCTTCTGGCGCGCTTCCGCAACCCGGCCATCCGTCACCGCACCTGGCAGATCGCCATGGACGGCTCGCAGAAGCTGCCGCAGCGGCTGCTCGGAACCATTCGCGACCGGCTCAAGGCCGGAGCTTCGATCGACCATCTCGCCCTCGGCGTCGCGGCCTGGATGCGATACGTCTCCGGTACCGACGAGAAGGGCGCGGCGATCGACGTTCGCGATCCACTGGCCGCGACCTTCGCCGAGAAGGCGAAGGCTGCCGGCCGCAACGCCCCGGCGCTGGCTCAATCCCTGCTCGGCATCGAGGCGATCTTCGGCGCCGACCTGCCGCGCGAGGAGCGCTTCACGAAGCCGGTCGAGAAACATCTGGCTGCGCTGTTTGAGAAGGGGGCCAAGGCAACGGCCGCTTCAATCTGAGGCGCAGCGCGTGGCATTCCCTCCGTCAAGGAGAGGGTTCGCCCCGCGCGAACCTCTTGATCATGCTGCTCCGCTCGCGCCAGATGCGCGCATGATCCGCGCCGTCCTCCTCGCGCTCACCCTGCTGATGCTGGCCCCGCCCGCAACGCAGGCGCAATCGCGCGTCATCGTGCCGAACTTCTGGGACCAGCGCATCAGGCTCGACCGGCCGGAACCTGGCCCGGCCCGTGTGATCCGCTTCCTGACCGACGACGAGTACCCGCCGCTGCATTTCGCCGGCCCCGACGGCAGCCTGACCGGCTTTTCGGTCGAACTCGCCCGCGCCGCCTGCGAAAAGCTCGGCTGGACCTGCACCGTGCAGGCACGCCGTTTCGACACGCTGCTGGATTCGCTGGCCGAGGGACGCGGCGACGTCCTCGCGGCGGCGGTGAATCTGACGCCGCAGATCCGCGCGCGCTTCATCGCGAGCCATCTCTATTTCCGCAGCCCCGCCCGCCTCGCGACCACGCGCGGCAACGCCCAGATCGAGCTCGACACCCGCAGCCTGCAGGGCAAGCGCGTCGCCGTCGTCGGTGGCACGGCTCACCAGGCCTTCCTGGAGCGGCTCCTGCCCTTCGTCCAGCGCCGCGAGACCGGCACGCTCGCCGGCGCGATCACGGCCCTGCGGAGCGGCGATGCCGAATTCGTCTTCGCCGACGGCGTCGCGCTGTCGCTGCTGCTGGCCGGGACAGGCGGCGGCGAACTCGCCTTCACCGGCGGGCCCTTCCTGGAAAGCCGCTACTTTGGCGAAGGCGTCGGCTTCCTCATCCGCAAGGACGATGCCTCGCTCAAGCGCGCGCTGGACTACGCGCTGCAGTCGCTGTGGGACGACGGCACCTATGCCCGGCTTTATCTCCGCTTCTTCCCGGTGAGCCCGTTCTGACCCTGCGCGTCGTTCCCAAGCGAAGCGAAGCGCAGACCCGAGAAGCTACGGCAAGAGATGCTCGGGCCGAGCCCGAGCATGGCGTTCAACCGCTCAGGCCGGCGCGTTGGCCCGCAGCGAGGTCTTCGCGACAGAGGCAAGCCAGCCTGAGGCGGCCGGGAGGATCGCATCGTTGAAGTCGTAGCGGTCGTTGTGGAGCTCGCCGCCATTCACGACCGGCCCATTGCCGATCCAAATGTAAGCGCCCGGACGACGCTCGAGGAAATAGGCGAAGTCCTCGCCCGTCGTGCTCGCCTTCAGATCGCGCCGGACGGTCAGGCCGGCGACCTCGCCCGCAGCGGCAGCCAGCTCTTCCTCTGGCGCGGTGTTGATCGTGGCCACGCCGTGCGTCGTCTCGACCTCGGCCGTCATCTCGAAGGTCGCGGCGATGTTCCGGGCGATGGTGCCGAGCCGCGCGAGGAGCCGCTCGCGGACCGCCGGCACGAAGGTGCGGAAGGTGCCCTCGATGAAGACGCTGGTCGGGATCTGGTTCGAGGCGAGCCCGCCATGCACCTGCCCGATCGAGACGACCGCCGACTCCATTGGGTCGACATTGCGCGCGACGATCGTCTGCAGCGCGACGATGAGATGCCCCATGGCGACGATCGGATCGCGCGTCGTCTCGGGCAGCGCTGCATGGCCGGCCGTGCCGGTCAGCGTGATCTTGAAACGGCCGGGCTCGGACATCACCGGCCCGCGATGCACTGCGATCGCACCCGCCTCCAGCCCGGGCCAATTGTGCAGGGCGAAGATCCGCTCCATCGGAAAGCGCTCGAGCACCCCGTCGGCGAGCATCGCCTGCGCGCCGCCGGCCCCCTCTTCTGCCGGCTGGAAGACGAACTGCACGGTGCCGCTCCAGCCCTCGTCACGGGCGAGCAGCGCGGCCGCCCCCAGCAGCGCGGTCGTATGTCCGTCATGGCCGCAGGCATGCATGACATTGGGCGTGCCCGACTTGTAGGGCAGGTCGTTGGCCTCCGCGATCGGCAGCGCGTCCATGTCTGCGCGCAGGCCGACCGAGCGCTCGGAGGCGCCACGCTTCAGGGTCGCCACGACGCCATGGCCACCGACGCCGGCGACGAAGGGCACGCCGAGCTCGGCCAGTTTCTCCTGCACGAACGCGCTCGTGGCCTTCTCATGCCGGCCAAGCTCGGGATGCGCGTGCAGATGCCGGCGCCAGGCGGTAAGCTTGTCGTGAAGTTCGCGGTCCAAGGCGGGGGTCCCTTTTGAGGCGTGGTGTCAGGCAACCTATACCCCGCTGATGAGCCGGCAACCCGCAAGTTTGCAGGCCGTCATTCCGGACAAGCAGCATCGCTCTTCGTCACGCCCAGCCCAACCCGGCAAAGGCCCGCGAAGGTCTTGCAGGAGCTATTCCCGTCGAGCCCGAGCATGACCACCACCCCAAGAGCCGCATTGACGCCCCCCTTCGCAATCTGCGAAAGCCCGTGCCTCGAATTTCTTGAATGCCCCGGAGAGGACACCAGCCCAAATGCCCGTTTTCGACCCCGCCCTTGTGGACGCCGCCCAGCGTTCGGCCGCCTGGCCGTTCGAGGAAGCTCGCAAGCTCGTCGCGCGGATCGAGAAATCGGGCAAGAAGGAGGTCATCTTCGAGACCGGCTACGGTCCGTCAGGCCTGCCGCATATCGGCACCTTCGGCGAGGTCGCGCGCACCTCGATGGTCCGTCACGCCTTTCGCGTACTGACCGGCGACACGATCCCGACGCGGCTGATCGCCTTCTCGGACGACATGGATGGCTTGCGCAAGGTTCCCGACAACGTCCCCAACAAGGAGCTGCTGGCCGCAGCGCTGGGCAAGCCGCTGACCGAGGTACCTGACCCCTTCGGCACCCATGATAGCTTCGGCCGGCACAACAATGCCCGCCTGCGCGCCTTCCTTGACCAGTTCGGCTTCGACTACGAGTTCAAATCCTCGACCGATAGCTACCGCGCCGGCGAGTTCGACGCGACGCTGCTGAAGATGCTGGCGCGCTACGACGCCATCATGAAGATCATGCTGGCGACGCTGCGCGAGGAGCGCGCCGCGACCTATTCGCCGTTCCTGCCGATCCACCCGGTGACGCGCGTCGTCATGCAGGTGCCGATCGACGAGGTCGATATCGAGACCGGCACGATCGTCTGGGCCGATCCTGCGACCGGTGAGCGCTTCGTCACACCCGTCACCGGCGGCCACGTCAAGCTGCAGTGGAAGCCCGACTGGGCGATGCGCTGGGTCGCGCTCGGCGTCGACTACGAGATGGCCGGCAAGGACCTGATCGACTCGGTCAAGGTCTCCTCGCAGATCGCCCGCGCCATCGACGGCACGCCGCCGGAAGGCTTCAATTACGAGCTCTTCCTCGACGAACAGGGCCAGAAGATCTCGAAGTCGAAGGGCAATGGCCTGACCATCGAGGAATGGCTCGAATACGGCCCGCAGGAGAGTCTGGCGCTCTACATGTTCCAGCGTCCGCGCGAGGCCAAGAAGCTGCATTTCGACGTCATCCCGCGCGCGGTCGACGAGTATCTGCAGTTCCTCGGCGGCTATGAGAAGCAGGACTGGAAGAACCGTCTCGGCAACCCGGTCTGGCATCTCCACAATGGCGAGCCGCAGCAGCCCGAGATCATCGCCACCGGCGAAGGCGAGAACGCGGCCCGTGCGCAGATCACCTTCGGCCTGCTGATGAACCTCGTCGCGGTCGCCAATTCCGAGGACAAGGCCGTGCTCTGGGGCTTCCTCCAGCGCTATGCGCCCGGCATCTCGCCGCAGACCCATCCCAGGCTGGATGCGCTGGTCGGCTACGCGATCGCCTATTTCCGCGACTTCGTGAAGCCCGCGAAGAACTACCGTCTCGCCGACGACACCGAGCGCCAGGCCTTCTCCGCGCTGGACGCTGCATTGGCCGCCTTGCCGGCCGATGCGAGCGCCGAGTTGGTGCAGGACACCGCGCTCGACGTCGCCCGCGCCATCCCGCGCTACCAGAACCTGACTGCCAAGAATGCCACGCCCGAACGCCCCGGCGTCTCGGGCGAGTGGTGGAAGGCGATCTACCAGGTTCTGTTCGGCGAGGATCAGGGCCCGCGTTTCGGCTCGTTCGCCGCGATCTACGGCCTCGCCAACACCCGCGCGTTGATCGCCAAGGCGCTGGCGGGCGAGCTCGTTGCGGAGCACGCCGCCTTCGTCGAAGCCCGCAAGGCGAGCTGACGGCGGAAGACCAGGGCCGCGGGCGACGAGGACGAGACCATGACCATCCCCGCTGACGCCCTCGCCGCCCTGGCACAGGCCGTCGGGCCTGGCGCCTTGCTGACGGGAGCTGCGATTCCCGAGCGCAACCATCGCGACGCCTCGCGGCTGCCGGCCCATCCGCCGGCCGCGCTCGTCCTGCCCCGGACGACCGAGGAAGTCGCTGCTGTCGTCAAGGCCTGCGCGCGCCTCCAGCTCGCGCTCGTCGTACAGGGTGGCATGACCGGCCTCGCCGGCGGCGCCACGCCGGCTGAAGGCGAGATCGCGCTCTCGCTGGAAAAGATGAGCGGCGTCGAGGAGATCGACCCGGTCAGCCGAACCATGACGGCGCTCGCCGGCACGCCGCTCGCCGTGATCCAGGAGAAGGCGACCGAGGCCGGCTTCCTCTACGGCGTCGATCTCGGCGCCCGCGGCAGCTGCACCATCGGCGGTAATGTCGCCACCAATGCCGGCGGCGTACAGGTTCTCCGTTACGGCATGACCCGCCGCAACGTGCTCGGGCTCGAGATCGTGCTCGCCGACGGACGCATCGTCCGCCATCTCGAGAAGGTGGTGAAGAACAATGCCGGCTATGACTGGACGCAGCTCTTCATCGGCAGCGAAGGCACGCTCGGCATCGTCACGCGTGTCCTGCTGGCACTGCAGCCGGCAGTCAGCGGTGTTCAGACCGCCTTCTGTGCCGCACCGAGCACCAGCAAGGCCCTTGCCGCCCTCAACCGCCTCGACGCCCGGCTCGGCGGCAGCCTCCTCGCTTTCGAGGCGATGTGGCCCGAATACATGAACGCCGCCGCCGAACATGTCGGCATGCCCTGCCCCTTCGCCCGGCCGGCCGAGGTGACACTGATCGTCGAAGCCGCGATGGGCTCGGGTGAGGCCGGCCCGGAGACCTTTACCGAGGCTCTGTCCGAGCTGATCGAGGAAGGGCTTGTCGAGGATGCGCTGATCGCGCAGTCGAGCCGTGAGCGTGAACGCTTCTGGGCCTATCGCGAGGGCAATTACGAGTTTTACCGGGCCATGCCGCCCGGTGTGCATTTCGACGTCAGCATCCCATTGGCCTCGATCGAGCGCGCGATTGGCCTGCTGCGCGCACGCCTCGCGGCCCATCACGCTGCAGCTCAGCCGATCGTCTTCGGCCATCTCGCCGACAGCAACCTGCACATTTCAATTCATTCGCCCGAACTCGACGATCTGCGCGCCGGTTTTTCGGCCATCGTCTATGAGCTCGTGAAGGAGATGCGCGGCAGCATCTCCGCCGAGCATGGAGTCGGCGTGCTCAAACGCCCCTATCTCGGCATGAGCCGTTCAGCCGAAGAGCTCGCCCTGATGGCGACGCTGAAGCGTACGCTCGATCCCGCCGGCATCCTCAACCGCGGGCGCATTCTGGCGCTCTGACGACGATCCGCAACCGGAGACGAAGCGATGAGCCATCACGCAGGATCGGAAGCCGTCGAGCACGCGATCACCTCGCGTCGCGCCATCCGCGCCTTCCTGCCCGATCCGGTGGATTCGGCATTGGTCCGTCGCCTCATCGAGGTCGCTGCCCAAGCCCCGAGCGGCACCAACATGCAGCCCTGGAAGCTGCGCGTGATCGGTCCGAAGACACGCGAACGACTGGAGACGGCGCTGATCGCCGCACTGGATTCGCCCGACTTCCCGGCGGAAGAGGAATACCGCTACTATCCGCAGACCTTCCGCGAGCCCTATCTCTCGCGCCGCCGCAAGGTCGGCTGGGATCTCTACGGCCTGCTCGGCGTGACCAAGGGCGACGTCGCCGGCATGAAGCGTCAGAGCGCGGCCAATCTGCGCTTCTTCGGCGCACCGGTCGCCCTGATGCTGACCGTAGACCGCGACCTCGAGATCGGCTCTTGGCTCGATCTCGGTATGTTCGTCCAGAGCCTGTTGATCGCCGCTCAGGGCAACGGCCTGCAATCCTGCCCCCAGGCGATCTTTGCGCGGTTCCATCCGGTGGTCCGGCGCGAACTCGAAATCCCGGAGAGCGAGGTCGTGGTCTGCGGAATCGCCATCGGCCGCGCCGACCCCGATGCGCCCCAGAATGGTCTCGTGCCCGAGCGCGAGCCGGTCGAGAGCTTTACGACCTGGCTCGACTGAGACCCCGTCAGTGCGCGCCCCGGCGCTTCAGCAGGGGTTCGACCAGACGATGCATCGCGATGATGGCGATACCTCCGACGATCAGACCGAAAACAGCCGAGAGCGCCGCGCCGACGAACCACTCGATCGCTCCACCCAGCGCCGGCAGCGCCTTCGCGGCCGCGGCGGCCATGCCATGGCTGGCATGGCCGATCGCGATCAACCCAAATTCCTCCAGCCCATGGATGATGATGCCGCCGCCCACCCAGAGCATCGCAGCCGTGCCGACCGCACCCAGCGCCGTCAGGAAGTGCGGCATGCCGATGACCAGCCCGCGCCCCAGCAGCCTGACCGGCGCGAAGCTCTGCTGCGCCAGCGCGAGCCCGGCATCGTCGGCCTTCACGATCAGCGCGACGACGCCATAGACGAGCACGGTGATGCCGATGCCGACCACCGCCAGCACCGTCGCCTGCATCCAGAACGATGCCGTCGAGACGGTCGAGAGCGTGATCGCCATGATCTCGGCGGACAGGATGAAGTCGGTCTTGATCGCGCCGGCGATCTTCTGCTCCTCGAGCTGCTTCGCATCGAGCGCGGCCGTCCCAGCCTCATCCTGTAGCGCCGGGGCATGCGGCATGACGATCTCGAAGATCTTCTCGGCACCCTCGAAACAAAGATAGACGCCGCCGGCCATCAGCAGCGGCGTGATCAGCCAGGGCGCGACCAACGCCAGGATCAGCGCGCCCGGCAGCAGGAAGAGCAGCTTGTTCTTCAGCGAGCCGAGCGCGATCCGCCAGATGATCGGCAGCTCGCGTGATGCCGCGAAACCGACGGCATAGCGCGGCGTCACCGCCGCATCGTCGATGACGATGCCCGCGGCCTTGGTCCCGGCCTTGGTCGCCTGCGCCACGACATCGTCGACCGAAGCAGCTGCAACCTTCGCTATTCCGGCGATATCGTCGAGCAGCGCGAACAGTCCAGAAGCCACGGCCCATCTCCAAATCCCTCTTGCGGCATTGCAGCAAAGCTATTCCGGGCAACGGCAGCGTGACAATGCCGCCGCCCGGCCACGACGAAATCGGATGCTATGCGGCCTTGGCGCCCAGGCTCGCGAAATCCTTGCCCTCGGCCGCGAGCTTGCGCAGCAGGGGTGCCGGCTCGAGCGACTTGTCGCCCGTCTCAGCAGCCTGCTTCTCCAGGCGCTTGACGATGACGTCGAGCCCGACGCTGTCTGCCCAGTGCATCGGCCCGCCGCGCCAGGTCGGCCAGTTATAGCCGTTGAGCCAGATCACATCGATGTCGCCCGGCCGGGCCGCGATGCCCTCGTCGAGAATGCGCGCACCTTCATTGACCATCGGGTCCAGCAAGCGCGAGAGGATCTCGTCCGAAGTGAAGCTGCGCCGCGTCACACCCTGCTCCTTCGAGATCCGCGCAATCAGGGCCTCGACCTCGGGATCGCGCTGGCCGCTGCGGGTGCCCTCCGGATAGAGGAAATAGCCGCGCCCGGTCTTCTGACCGAACCAGCCGGCTTCGCAGATCGCGTCGGCCACGGCCGCGGTCTTGCCCCGCGCCTTGCGTGACCGCCAGCCGATATCGTTGCCGGCGAGGTCGGCCATGGCGCAGGGCCCCATCTTGAAGCCGAAGCCGGTCAGGGCCGCATCGACCTCATGCGGCAGTGCGCCTGCGACGAGCAGGCGCTCGGTGGCACGGGTGCGCGCCTCCAGCATGCGGTTGCCGACGAAGCCGAAGCCGTTGCCGACCACGACCGGAACCTTGCCGAGCCTGCGCCCGAGCGCCATCGCGGTGACGATAGCGTCGTCGGCGACGCCCTCCGGCCGGACGATCTCAAGCAGCTTCATGACGTTGGCCGGGCTGAAGAAATGCATGCCCAAAACGTCCTGCGGCCGCTTCGTCGCGGCGGCGATGGTGGGGATGTCGAGATAGGAGGTATTGCTGGCAAGGATCGCGCCAGGCTTCGCGATGGCATCGAGCGCCGCGAAGATCTGCTGCTTGACGCCAATCTCCTCGAAGGCCGCCTCGACCACGATATCTGCCTCGGCGGCAGCCGCGAGTCCGACCGCGGGCGTGATCAGCGCCAGGCGCTCGTCGCGCTTCTGCGGCGTCAGCGAGCCACGCGTCACCGACATCTCGTAGATCGCGGCGACGCGGTTCATGCCGTTGTCGATCTGCGCCTGTTCCTGCTCGATCAGCGTGACCGGAATCCCGGCATTGGCGAAGCACATCGCGATGCCGCCACCCATCGTACCGGCCCCGATCACGGCGGCCTTCGCGATCGGACGCGGCTTCACCTCGCTGCCGATGCCCGGCACGCGCGCAATCTCCCGCTCGGCGAAGAAGACATGGCGGAGCGCCTTGGAACGCGGATCGGTCCGCAACTTTGAGAACAGCGCACGTTCGGTCGCCAGCCCCGCGGCGAATGGCGAGGTAAAGGCCGCGCGCACCGCCTCGATCAGCGCCATCGCATTGGGCATGTCGCCGAACTTCCGGGTGGCATCGGCCGCAAGCGCCTCGAAGGCTTCGCGATCGGTGCCGGTCAGGCGGGCCTCTGCGTCACGGGTGCGCTCGGGCTTTCCCTGCGCGACCAGCGCCTGCGCACGCGCGATCGCCGCCGCCACCACGTCGCCGGCGGTGACCTCGTCGACCAGGCCCAGTTCGAGTGCCTTGCCTGCCGCGACCGGCTCGCCCGACAGCATCATCGCGAAGGCTTTCGCTGCGCCGATCAGGCGCGGCAGGCGTTGCGTTCCGCCAGCGCCGGGGATCAGGCCGAGCTTGATCTCAGGCAGGCCGAGCATCGCCGCCGCCGACGCCACGCGGCCATGGCAGGCGAGCGCGACCTCCAGCCCACCGCCAAGCGCCACGCCCTGGATCGCCGCCACGACCGGTTTCGCGCTGGCCTCGATGGCATCGAGCACCTCGGGCAGGAAAGGTGGGACGAGCGGCTTGCTGAATTCGCTGATGTCGGCGCCCGCGATGAAGGCGCGCCCGGCAGCCGCGATCACGATCGCCGTGACAGCCGGATCGGCCTCCGCATCGGCGATGGCGCGGGCAAGGTCGGCGCGCAGGGCTTGGCCGAGTGCGTTGACCGGCGGGTTGTCGATCGTCGCGATCGCGATCTCGCCATGGCGGGCGAGCCGTACGGTCTCCATCAGCACATATCCTCGGCTTGTGCCGGGACCATCTGCCCGGTCGATTGAGGGCGAAGGAGGAGGTCAGGCGGGTGCACTTTGTCAAGCCGGGCGGTCGCTTGACCCGCGGCGAACGGGCATGCCAAGCCTGTCGCCAACACAATCACGAGCCCGATATCCGGATGCTGGACCATCGGCCGACCGCAGGGATGGATTTGCCGATGACCGCCGCCGTTCTGAGCGAAACCGTTGCGCCCGGCGTCTTCCAGATCACGATGAACCGGCCGGATCGGAAGAACGCGCTCGACCGGGCGAGCTACGTCGGGCTGATCGAAGCCTTCGCAGCGGCCGAGGCCGATCCACAGGTCCGCGCTATCCTGATCACCGGGGCCGGCGGCTGCTTCACCAGCGGCAACGACATCCGCGACTTCGCCGCGTCGGCCGGCGACGGCGCCCGCATCGCCATGGATTTCCTGACCTCGATCTCGACCGCGACCAAGCCGGTCGTCGCCGCCGTCGAGGGCTTCGCCGTCGGCATCGGCACGACGATGCTGCTGCATTGCGACCTCGCCTTCGCCGGCGACAAGGCGGTCTTCCGCATGCCTTTCGTCGCGCTCGGCCTCTCGCCCGAGGGCGCTTCGAGCTATCTGCTGCCGCTCGTCGCAGGGTCGAAGCGCGCGGCCGAATTGCTGATGCTGGCGGAGCCCTTCGGGCCGCAGGCTGCGCTCGAGGCCGGCCTGCTCAACGTAGTCGTCGCGGAAGGTGCGGCGCTCGCGGCCGCGCTCGACAAGGCGAAGGCGCTGGCCGCCCTGCCGCCGCAATCGGTCGCTCTGACCAAGCTTCTGCTGAAGCGGGGGCATGCCGCCAGCATCGCTGAGACGATCGCAACCGAAGGCCGGCATTTCGGCGAGCGCCTGCGCTCCGAGGAAGCGCAGGCCGCCTTCGCGGCGTTCCTGAAGCGCTGAGACGACCGAGCGCGCCGGCTAGGCCGGCACCACCCGACGGCCTCTCATTTTGTCCATGGCCCAGGAGAACACCGGCCAGAGCAGAGCGGCGAAGGTCATGGCGGCGAGCACGCTCGCGACCGGACGGCTGAAGAAGGGCAGCATCGAGCCGTCCGACTTGATCAGCGACGTCACGAAGCTCTGCTCCACCATCGTGCCCATCACGATGCCCAGCACCATCGCCGCGACCGGATAGCCGTTCTTCTCCATGACGAAGCCGAGGAGGCCGAAAGCGGCGACGCAATAGACCGCGAACAGGTTGTTGCCCGCCGTGGCGAAGGCGCCGACCGCGCAGAACACCATGATCACCGGCATCACCGCCGAGCGCGGTGCCCCCACGACCCGGCTCGCCAGCCGGATCATGACGATGCCGAACGGGATCATGATGATATTGCCGAGGATGAAGATGATGTAGAGCGCGTACATGCTCGACGCCTGTTCCGTGAACAGCGTCGGCCCGGGGTTCAGCCCCTTCATGTAGAGCACGCCGATCGCGATCGCGGTGATCGTATCGCCGGGGATGCCGAACAGCAGCGCCGGCACCCAGCCCGAGGCCAAGGATGCGTTGTTGGAGGCGCCGGCCTCGATCAACCCTTCCGGATGGCCTGTGCCGAATTTCTCCGGCGTCTTCGAGAAGCGCTTCGCCATGGCGTAGCTGACCCAGGCGGCCATGTCGGCGCCGGCGCCGGGCAGCACACCGATGATGATGCCGATGATGTTCCCGCGCGTCTGCTGCTTCGGATACTCCTTGGTCAGCTTCCACTGCCCCTTGAGGATCGAGCCGAGCCTGCGGTTCTCGAGCTTGGGCGGCTCGCGCTCGGTCATCGCCCGCATGACTTCCGCCAGCGCGAAGACGCCGACCAGCGCCGGGATCGGCTCGATGCCGCCGAGGAGGTCGGTCGAGCCGAGCGTGAAGCGCGCCACGCCGCCGGGATTGTCGATGCCGATGCAGGTGATCAGCAGCCCGAGCAGCATCGAGGCGATCGCCTTGATCGGCGAGGAACGCGCGACGAGCGTCGCGCACATCAGCCCGAGCATGGCGAGCCAGAAATTCTCGTAGGTCGAGAAGGACAGTGCGAATTCGGCCAGGACCGGCGCCAGCACCATCAGCGAGAGCGTGCCGGCGATGCCGCCGAGCGCCGAGAACCACAGGCAGATGCCGAGCGCGGTCTCCGCCTCGCCCTTGCGGGTCATCGCATAGGCCTCGTCGGTATAGGCCGCCGAAGCCGGAGTGCCGGGGATGCGCAGCAGGCAGCCCGGAATGTCGCCGGAGAAGATCGCCATGGCGGAGGCCGTGATGATCGTCGCCACCGCGGCGATCGGCGAGAGATAGAAGGTGACGGGCACCAGCAGTGCGGTCGCCATGGTGGCCGACAGGCCAGGCAGAGCTCCGACCGTCAGGCCGTAGAAGGCCGAGGCCACGATCGCGATCATGACGTCGGGCTGGAAGACGAGCCCGAAGGCCTGGCCAATCGTGTTCATCATGGCAACATTACCAGGGGAAGGGCAGAAGGCCGCCCGGGAGCGGCACGCGCAGCAGCTTCAGGAAGATCAGATTGATGGCGAAGGGCGCGATGATCGCCAGCGGGATCGCCAGCTTGGCCTTCGCGCCGAAGGCGAAGCTCGCCGCCGCAACCATGATCGCCGCCGTCGGCAGGAAGCCGAGCGGCTCCGAGGCGACCGCGTAGAACAGCACCAGCACCGGCGGCAGCAGGGCGAGCCAGTTGCGCCAGGCCGGCAGCGGCTCGAGCAGCTCCGGCGCGGTATGGCTCGCCATGTCGGCTTCGGCCACTTGCTCGAAATGGCGGCCGACGCCGAAGACGATCAGCACGCCGCACAGGACGAGCAGGGCACCGACGACCATCGGAAAGGCGGAAGGCCCGACCTGCTGGCCGGGAACCGGCGGCAGCTTCGAACCGTAGAAGAAGGCAATCGAACCGAGCGCTGCGAGGGCGCCGCCGGTCACGCGGTCGGGCAGTTGCATCAGCAACCTCATGATATCGGAACGGCCGGAGACGACGACGCCGGAGAGCCTGGGGCTCTCCGGCGTCGGTGAAGCGGGAGGTTTAGGCCTTGGAGAGGCCCGCCGCCTTCATCGCCGATGCCATCGCCTTGTCGCCATCCTCCATGAACTTCGCGAAGCCGGGGCCGTCGGCGAACTTCATGCCGAAGCCGCGGGCATTCATGAAGTCCTGGTATTCCTTGGACTCGAAGGCCTTTTTCAGCGAGGCGGTGACCTTGGCCTGAATGTCCGCCGGCATGCCCTTGGGCCCGGCGATGCCGCGCCAGGCGCCGACCGAGTAGTTGATGCCGAGCGTCTCGTTCAAGGTCGGCACATCCTTGAACTGCGGGTTGCGCGCATCGGCCATGATGGCCAGCGACTTCGCCTTGCCCGCGTCGATCATGGCGCGCGCTTCCGGCACCGAGCAGGTGACGATGTCGACACCGCCCGCTGCGAGGTCCTGCATGCCCGGCGCCGCGCCGTTGGACGGAACCCAGGCGACATGGTCCGGCTTCAGGCCCATGGCAACGAGCCAGCCGATCAGCGCCAGATGCCAGATGCCGCCCTGGCCCGTGCCGGAGGCCTTCATCTTGCCGGGAGGCGCGGCCTTGATCGCATCGGCCAGCGCCTTGATGTCCTTGTAGGGGCTCGAGGTCGCGACCTGCACGCCCGGCGGATCCTCGTTCATCAGGCCGAGTGCCGCATAATTGGTCGATTTCAGCTCGGTCAGACCCTGATGATGCATCATGGTGATCTCGACCGTGAGCATGCCGATCGTGTAGCCGTCGGGCGCCGCGGTCGCAATCGCCGAATGGCCGACCACGCCCGAGCCACCGGTCCGGTTCACGACGTTGAAGGGCTGGCCGAGTTCCTTTTCCAGGAGCTGGGCGACGATGCGTGCGGTCGCATCCGTGCCACCACCTGCGCCCCAGGGGCAGATCAGGGTGACGGGCCGTGATGGCCACTGCGCCTGGGCGATCGCCGGCTTCGCGATCAGGCCTGTTGCACCGATCGCGGCCGCTCCCGAGAGCACACCACGCCTGCTGATACTATCCTTCATTGCCGTTCCTCTCCCTAAATCGATTTAGTATCCGAGCGCTCCTCGTCATCGACGGGGCTCTCTTGCTTAGACGATGTATCTGAGCCGATTGTCGCGGTGGAGACAACTGCTCTTTCGGCGATTTCTACAATCCGCAGATGATCGGCAGCACCGACGGCGCGACCTTGTCCACCACGGCCCCCGTGCTGAGTTCCGGACCGGGAGTCGCGACCTGGGCCGTCAGCCCGGCCCGCGTCATCAGCGCCAGCAAGGCGGCGCTGTCGGCCACGGCATAGGCGCGTTGCGGTGCGACGCCCGCGATCAGGACCTTGTCCGACGGGTTGCCCGTCACGATGCCTGCGGGCCGCCCCTGCCGGTCGAACACAGGCGTGCCGGATTGCCCCGGCTGTAGCGGCGCGAACACGGCGACGCCCGCGCCGACCCGCGCACCCTGCCCCGGAAGCGCGACGGCCGCGCGCTTGCCGCTCTCCTCGCCGAAGGCGACCAGGACGAGGTTCTCGCTCTCGCCCGGTGCTTCCGCCCGCAGGCCGGTCGCGGCAAGCGCCGGGCCGCCCTCGACATCGAGCAGAGCGAGACCGCCCTCCGGCGATCCGCGCAATCGGGCGGTGCGGCCGCCGGCACGCAGCGACCGGCAACCGTCGATGGCAACAGCCACGGTGACCACAACGCGGTCGGAAACGGCGAGCCCGACTCCATAGCGCTCCGTCACTCGCACCGGCACGGCCGCCGCCGCAGACCCCGTCACAGACGCGGATGCAGCCGATGCCACGGCTGTCGGGGCCGGCAACGGCCCGGTCGGGAACGGCTCGAAGCTCGTCGCGATGGCGATCACCAGCTTGTCGATCGTGCCCGACAGCGCCTTGTCGTAGCCAATGGAGAAACCACGCAGCCCCGACGGGCCCGACGCCAGCCGGCGATAGAACTTGCCGGTCGGCGTCTCGCCGGTGACGACGAAGAAGTCCGGCCGCAGCAGCTTGTAGGTGATCTTGCGGCCCGGATTGTTCGGGGTCGGCGCCGTCGCCTTCTCGAAGACCGCCTCGAGCGTCTCGCCCGGCGACGTTGTGGACGTGTCGAGCGTGACCTTGCCGTCCTCGCTCTGCCAGCGACTGCCGGTGGACGAGACGTCGCGCTTGGGCAGGATCCTCGCGGGGATGCCGATGCGCGCGCCGGTCTTGTCGTCGGCGATCAGCCGGAAACCGGCGGCGTCCCGCGCTGCCTGCGCCGCCTGCGCCAGGGCGCGCCGCTCGGCCGGGTTCAGCATGCCGTCCGCCGCGCCGCGGGCGGGAGCCTTCAGCGCATTGATCGCCCGAAAGGTCAGTGGCCCGTAGCTACCGCTGGCCGCGCCATTGAAATGGCCGGTCCAGATCAGATCGGTCTGGATCGCCTTGCGCTCCGCCTCGGGCAAGCTCTCGAAGCTTGCCTGAGCGGCCGCAAGCTGTGGGCTGGACGCGCCTGCCGGGGCCTGCGGCTGGGGCTGCGCCCGGGCGCCGGCGAGCGGCACGCTCAGCAGGGCGAGCGCCAGAGCGACGGCTCGAACCTGCTCGTTTCGCGGATGATGCAGACGGGCGCGCGGCATGGGTCTCGTCCTTGAAGGGCGGGCGGAGCGGACGCATTGAGCGCCAGAACGGCACGCGCTGCAACCGCCGGGTGACCAAAGGTCGCGCAGCGATATGGTCCCCTATGCCGGCACGGCGGCGACCTTCATTCGCATGACTTGAACCCCTGCGAACCGGTGATAGCCTGCCGGTCCGGTCTCACGCCATGGTCGGCGTGATAGGGCTGAAGCCTTGTTCGCCGATACGATCGAGCGGACCCGACGTAGAGGAACGACGATGACCCTGCTCGCCCGTCTTGCGCTCCTCCTCGGCCTCACCCTCGCAACCCATCCGGCACTCGCCCAGAAGGCCTATGTCCGCAACGATCTCGCCGCCGACGGGCAGCGGCTGGAGGAGCGGCTGAAGCGCGAGGTCTCGGCCGGCGCCCGCCCGGCCGCCGACGCAATCCGCGCCGGCGAGGCGGCACTCTCACGCGGCGATGCCCGCGCCGCCCTGCCCCAGGCCAACGCCGCCGTCGTCGCCGAGCCCGCCAATGCCGCCGGCTGGCGCCTGATGGCGCGCGCCGCCAACGCGATCGAGCCGCGCGACTATCGCGAGCGCTGGGAGCTGCGCGAACGCGCCATCAGCGCCGCCTATCTCGCCTATCAGCGCTCGACCGGCCGCAATGACGAGGCGGCATCTCTGGGCGTGCTCGCTCGCCTGTTCGAGAAGAACGAGCTCTGGCGCCCGGCGCTGACGACCTACCGCCTCAGCCTCGACCTCGTCGACAACGCATCCTTGCGCACCGCCTATGAGGGCCTGCGCGCCCAGCGCGGCTTCCGCCTGACCGGCAACAAGGTCGATGCCGACGCCGCGAGTCCGCGCGCCTGCTTCGAGTTCTCAGAGCCGCTGGCGCGGGGCCGCGTCGATTTCGCGCCTTATGTCGCGATCTCCGGTGGCAGGGGCGACTTTGCTGTCTCGGCCGAGGACAGGCAGATCTGTGTCGACGGCCTGCGCCATGGCGAGCGCTACGCCTTCGTCGTCCGCCAGGGCGTTCCCTCGGCGATTCCCGACGAAAAGCTTCTGAAATCGGCCGATTACGAGGTCTATGTCCGCGACCGCACGCCCTCCGTGCGCTTCACCGGCAAGAACTATGTGCTGCCGCGCACCGGCCAGCAGGGCATCCCGGTGGTCTCGGTCAACAGCGACCGGCTTGACCTCGAGGTCATGCGCATCGGCGACCGCAACCTGATCAACTCGGTGCATTCCGACGATTTCCTCGGCCAGCTCGGTTCCTATTCGGCGAGTCAGATCGCCAGCGACAAGGGCCAGAGCGTCTGGACCGGCTCGATGGAGGTGAAATCCGAGCTCAACAAGGATGTGATCACCGCCTTTCCGGTGATCGAGGCCGTCGGCGCGCTCAAGCCCGGCATCTATGTGATGTTCGCCAAGCCGAGCGGCGGCCAGCCGCAGCCGGCGACGGACGGCGACAGTTACGACGACGGCACGACGCGCGCGACCCAATGGTTCGTCGTCTCCGACCTCGGCCTGACCTCCTTCTCCGGCCCGGACGGCGTGCATGTGCTGGTCCGTTCGCTCGCCAATGCCGCCCCCGTCGCCAATGCCGAGCTGCGCCTGATCGCCCGTAACAACGAGGTCCTGGCCACAGCCCGCTCGGATGCCAATGGCTATGCGCGCTTCGATGCCGGCCTCGCCAAGGGCCAGGGCGGCAATGCCCCGGGCATCGTCACGGTGGGACTGGGCGAGGATTACGGCTTCCTCGACCTGAAGCAGACGGCCTTCGATCTGTCGGATCGCGGTGTGAAGGGGCGCGTCGCTCCCGCCGGGCTCGACGCCTATCTCTACACCGAGCGCGGCGTCTATCGCTCGGGAGAGACCGTCTACCTGACCAGCCTGCTGCGCGATGCGCGCGGCGCCGCCGTCGCCGGCCTGCCGCTGACGCTCGTCGTCAAGCGCCCCGACGGCGTCGAGTATCGCCGTCGGCAGGTCGAGGACCAGGGTGCCGGTGGCCGCGCTCATTCGATCCCGCTCCTGTCGGGCGCTGCTACCGGCACCTGGCGGGTTCAGGCCTATGCCGATCCGAAGGGGCCCGCGATCGGCGAGGTCTCCTTCCTTGTCGAGGACTACGTCCCCGAACGCCTCGAACTGACTCTCGCGTCCAAGGCGCCCGTACTGCAGGCCGGTGAGCCGGCCGAGATCGACGTGACCGCGCGCTATCTCTACGGCGCGCCGGGCTCCGCGCTCGACGTCACCGGCTCGATGACGATCCGGGCCGCCAGCCAGTCGGCGATCCCCGGCTTTTCCGGCTATCAGGTCGGCCTCACCGACGAAGCCTTCGAGGCGGTCCAGTCCGAGTTCGAGGAGAGCACGACGACCGATGCCGCCGGCAAGGTGACGGTGACCAACCCTGTCGCCCAGCCGGAAACGAACCGCCCGCTCGAAGCCGAGTTCACCATCCGCGTCGGCGAGCCGGGCGGGCGGGCCATCGCCCGCTCGGTGACACTGCCGATCGTGCCCAAGGGCGCAGCCATCGGCGTGAGGAAAGCGTTCAAGGACGGCGAACTCGGCAATGGCCAGACCGCGACCTTCGACGTCATCATGGCCAATGGCGACGGACGGCGCCTGGCACGGCCCGGCGTCAAATGGACCCTGTCCAAGGTCACGCGCAATTATCAGTGGTTCTTCCAGGACGGCCGCTGGAACTTCGAAGGCGTGAAGTCGACCCGCCGCGTCGCCGATGGCGAGATTGCGGTCGCGGAAGCCGCTCCCGCCCGCATCGCCGCTCCGGTCGAATGGGGCAATTACCGCCTCGACGTCACCGCCGATGGTCCCGATTCCACCGAGACCTCGGTTTCCTTCAGCGTCGGCTATGAGGCCGACAAGACCGCCGATACGCCGGACGTGCTCGACGTCGCCCTCGACAAGGCGTCCTATGCCGACGGCGAGAACCTGCAGGTCCGCCTCGCGCCCCGCTTTGCCGGCAAGGCGACGCTGGCGGTGGTCACCGACCGCGTCGCGGACGTCCGCACCATCGACGTCGCAGCCGGGGGCACCACCACCAGCATTCCGGTCAAGGCCGAATGGGGCGCCAGCGCCTACCTCGTCGTCCTCGCCCACCGGCCGATGGATGTCGCCGCCCAGCGCCTTCCCGGCCGGGCCATCGGCCTGTCCTGGTTCCAGATCGGCAAGGAGACCCGCACGCTTTCGCTCGATCTCGGCGCCCCCAATCTGGTCCGCCCGCTCTCCAAGCTCTCCTTGCCCGTCAAGGTCACCGGCGCACGCGCCGGCGAGGATGCTTTCGTCACGGTCGCTGCCGTCGATGTCGGCATTCTCAACCTGACCCGCTTCGAAAGCCCCGATCCGAGCAAATTCTTCTTCGGCCAGCGTCAGATCGGCCATGAGCTGCGTGATCTCTACGGCTATCTGATCGACGGCATGCAGGGCGTGCGCGGAGCGATCCGCACCGGCGGCGACGCGGCGCCCGCGCTCGAAGGCGAAAAGCCGACGCAGGAACCGGTCGCGCGCTATTCCGGTGTGGTCAAGGTCGGTGCCGACGGCATCGCCAGGGTCGAATTCGACTTGCCAGCCTTCAACGGCTCGCTGCGTGTCATGGCGGTCGCCTGGTCGGCCGGCCGCACCGGCCAGGCCAGCACCGACGTCATCGTCCGCGACCAGGTCGTGGCGCAGGCGACGCTGCCGCGCTTCCTCGCCATCGGCGACCAGTCGCGATTCCATTTCCAGATCGACAATGTCGAGGGTCCCGCAGGTCCCTACGTCGTCGATCTCGACGTGCGCGGGCCGGTGCTCGTCGCAGCCGACGCCACCCGCCGCACGATCCAGCTCGCGGCTGGCGCCAAGTCGCAGATGACGATCCCCGTCACCGCGGCGGGGCTGGGCCGGGCCGAGTTCGATGTCCGCATCACCGGGCCGGGAGGCGTCGGCACGGTGCAGAATCTGGCCGTTCGCGTGCAGCCTTCGGCTGCAACGATCGCGCGCCGGATCGTGCGCCCGATCACCGGCAATGGCGGCGCGATCACGCTCTCGTCCGATCTCATGGCCGATCTCGTGCCGAATTCCGGCCAGGTCTCCGTCTCGGTCTCGCCGCTGACTTCGCTCGACGTACCTGCTCTGCTCAAGGCCCTCGACCGCTACCCCTATGGCTGCACCGAGCAGACGGTGAGCCGCGCCTTGCCGCTGCTGCACGTCAACCGGTTGGCCTCGCTCGAGCATCTCGCGCTCGACGCCAATGCCGATGAGCGCGTGCAGAACGCGATCGAGCGGGTGCTGGCGCGCCAGGGTGCCAACGGCTCCTTCGGCCTCTGGAGTGTCGGCGGCGACGATCTCTGGCTCGACGCCTTCACTACCGACTTCCTGACTCGGGCCCGCGAGCGCCAGTTCGCCGTGCCGCAGACCGCCTTCAACCTCGCGCTCGACCGCCTGCGCAACCAGGTCGTCAACACCGGCGAGATCGTCAAGGAAGAGGCCGCAGGCATCGCCTATGCGCTCTATGTGCTCGCCCGCAACGGCCGGCCCGTGATGGGCGATCTGCGCTATCTCGCCGATAACAAGCTCGGCGATTTCGCAACCCCACTGGCCCGCGCCCAGATCGGCGCGGCGCTGTCGGCGCTTGGCGATCGCGGTCGCGGCCGCGCGGCCTTCACCAGCGCCCTGAACAGCCTGCAGGAGCGCAGCGAAGACAGCCTGTCGCGGACCGATTACGGCTCACGCCTGCGCGACGGCGCGGCCGTCCTCGCACTGATCGCGGAAGCCTCGGGTGAGCGCGCCGACATCACCCGCGCCGCAGCCGTGCTCGACAGCGCGCGCGGCAGCTCCCGCTACACCTCGACGCAGGAGCAGATGTGGATGGTGCTGGCCGCGCAGGCCATGGCGAAGGACGCCGAAGGGATGACGCTGACCGTCGACGGCACCGAGCGCAAGGGCGCGCTCTACCGCACGATCGCCGCCGAGGCGCTGGAGCGCAAGCCGCTGACCGTCGCCAATCCTGGCCCGGCGAGCGCCCAGGCCGTCATCACGGTGTCGGGCATTCCGACGGCGCCCGAACCCGCGCTGAACCAGGGATTCGGGCTGGAGCGCGTCATCTACACGATGAAGGGAGAGCGGGCCGATCCGGCTCGCTTGCGTCAGAACGAACGCTATGTCGTGGCGCTGACGGTGACGGAACCGGCGAGTCGCTACGGCCGGCTCCTGCTGGTCGATCCCGTCCCCGCGGGGCTTGAGATCGAGAACGCAAACCTCACCGAGGGCGCCTCGGTCGCCGGATTGGACTGGCTGAAGCTGGAGGTCTCACCCGTGCACACCGAGGCGCGTGACGACCGCTATGTCGCTGCGTTCGAGCGCCCGGTCGGCACGACGAACAAGCTCGTCTACACGGTCGCGTATATCGCACGCGCGGTCTCGCCCGGCCGATATGTCGCCCCTGCCGCCGTGATCGAGGACATGTACCGGCCCGACCTCTTCGGGCGGACGGCCTTCGGCACGGTGGATATTTCCTCGGCCCGGTGATGACGGGCGCGGTGCGAGCCCCTCTCGATGCGCCCCCTTCCCACGGGGCGGAGACGGTTGCGTCGCATCGCTTCCGCAAACTGAAATTCGCGGCCGCTTCACTCGTTCTTGTGGCGATCGGCGCGACCGCCGCCATCACCCACTACGGCACTACCCTGCCGCCCCTCGACCTAGCCGCTGCGACCGACCGCTCGACAGTCGTGATTGATCGCGACGGCCGGCTGCTCCGCCCCTTCCTCACGGCTGACGGCCGCTGGAAGCTGCCCGTCGGCGTCGACGATGTCGATCCGCGCTATCTCGCCATGCTCAAGGCCTTCGAGGACAAGCGCTTCGACAGCCATCGCGGCATCGACCCGCTCGGCCTGGCTCGCGCCGCCGGCCAGATGCTGCTGAACGGGCGTGTCGTCTCCGGCGGCTCGACGCTGACCATGCAGGTCGCGCGGCTGCTGGAACCGCGCGAGGAGCGCAACCTCGCGGCCAAGCTCCGGCAGGCGGTCCGCGCGATCGAGCTGGAGCGCCGCTTCACCAAGCCACAGATCCTCGACCTTTATCTCAGCCTGGCCCCCTTCGGCGGCAATCTCGAAGGTGTGAGGGCCGCGAGTTTCGCCTATTTCGGCAAGGAGCCGAAGCGGCTCTCCACCGCCGAGGCCGCCCTGCTCATTGCCTTGCCGCAATCGCCGGAGACGCGCCGGCCGGACCGCTTCGCCGAGGCCGCCCGCAAGGCCCGCGAGCGCGTGCTCGCACGGGTCGAGCGCGCCGGTCTTGCCACCGCGTCCGAGGTCGCGGCCGCTCGCGAGGAGCCGCTGCCGACAGCGCGCAGGCCCTTCCCAAACCTAGCCCCGCATGTGGCTGAACAGGTCGTGGCCGAGGCGCCTGCCGCGCGCAGCCATCGCCTGAGCCTTGATGCGCGCCTGCAGACCGCGCTCGAAGGCCTCGCCCGCGAACGAAGCCTTGGTCTCGCTCCCCAGGTCTCGATCGCCATCCTCGCCGTCGACAACGAGACCGGCGAGGTCCGCGCCTCGGTCGGCGGCGTCGACTATTTCGCGACGGAACGGGCCGGCTCGCTCGACCTGACGCGAGCGCTGCGGTCACCCGGCTCGGCGCTGAAGCCCTTCATCTACGCGCTCGCCTTCGATAACGGCATCGCCCATCCCGAGACGATGCTGGAAGACCGGCCCGCACGCTACGGCATCTACATACCCGAGAATTTCGACATGACCTTCCAGGGCATGGTCTCGGCCCGCAAGGCTCTGCAATTGTCGCTCAACGTCCCGGCCGTCGAGCTGCTCTCGGCGGTTGGCCCGCAGCGCTTCCTGTCGCGCCTGCGCGATGCCGGTGCGGCCATCGCCATGCCCAGGGAAGCCGGCCCGCCCGGCCTCGCGGTCGGCCTCGGCGGGCTCGGCATCACGCTGCAGGACCTGACCCGGCTCTATGTCGGGCTGGCGCGCGGCGGCGAGGTACCGGAGCTCGATGTGAGAGCCGCGGAGGGACGCAAAAGCTCTGCCTCGCCGCGCCTCGTCGAACCCGTCGCCGCCTGGTATGTCGCCGACACGCTGCTTGGCGCGCCGCCGCCGCTCAATGCCGTGCCTGGCCGGATCGCCTACAAGACCGGCACCTCCTATGGCTATCGCGATGCCTGGGCGGTCGGCTTCGACCGCAGGCATACGATCGGTGTCTGGGTCGGTCGCGCCGACAACGGGGCCGTGCCCGGCCTCGTCGGCCGGACGGTCGCGGCGCCGATCCTGTTCGACGCCTTCGCGCGGCTCGGCATCGATCCGCGCCCCTTCCAGCAGCCGCCCGACAGCATCGTCGCGAGCAGCGCGCATCTGCCGCCGCCGCTGCGCCATCTGCGTCAGGATGTACCCAAGACCATGGCTGCAATGACGACGCCGGCTCTCAAGCTCGCCTTCCCGCCCGAGGGCGCAAAAATCGACCTCGCCGCTTCGGCAGCGGACGGACAGACCCAGCTCAACCTCAAGGTCGCGGGCGGCGCCCCGCCCTATACCTGGCTGGTCGACGGCGCGCCGGTGCTCAGTCCGACGCGGCGGCGCGAAGCCGTCTGGCAGCCGCCGGGCAAGGGCTTCATGCGGATTTCGGTGATCGACGGCACCGGCGCCAGCGAGAGCGTGTCCGTCAGGCTGCAGTAACCGGCTGGCCAAATGTGGCTACGCGTCATCGTCAGGCGCGTCCCGACCATCCACCACTTCCCTCCTCGAGGGTCGCATCCAAGATGTGCATGCTCGGCACGAGGCCGAGCATGATTGAACAAGAACGATAGCGCCGCGCTATTCAGCCGGCTGCGGGTGCCCGGCCGTTTCCCCGGCATGGGCCGTTCCACGGCTGCCGTGCTTGGCCCGCGCCAGATAGGAATAGGCGACCGGCACCACATAGAGCGTCAGCAGCGTCCCGAAGGTCATGCCGCCGACGATGACCCAGCCGATCTGCGAGCGGCTTTCCGCGCCGGCGCCATGGGCCAGCGCCAGCGGCACGGCGCCGAGCACCATCGCGCCCGTGGTCATCAGGATCGGGCGCAGGCGCAGCTCGGCTGCCTCGACCAGCGCATCGATCATCTCCTTGCCCTCTTCCCGGAGCTGGTTGGTGAACTCCAGGATCAGGATGCCGTGCTTGGTAATGAGACCGACCAGCGTGATCAGGCCGATCTGGCTGTAGACGTTCATCGTCCCGCCGGTGAAATAGAGCGCGGCCAGCGCGCCCGTCAGCGACAGCGGCACCGAGACCATGATCACGACCGGATCGATGAAGCTCTCGAACTGCGCCGCGAGCACGAGGTAGATGAAGCCGAGCGCCAGCAGGAAGACGATCGCGATCGAGGCGCCCGACTGCTTGAACTCGCGGCTCTGCCCGGAATAGTCGATCTGCACCGTCTTCGGCAGCACCTTGGCCGAAGCCTGCTCGAGTACGGCCAGCGCATCGCCGAGCGAATAGCCCGGCGATGGAATCGCGGTGATCGTCGCAGAGCGCAGCTGGTTGAACCGGATCAGCTCCTTCGGCGCGACAGTCTCCTCGATCTTGACGACGCTCGACAGCTGCACGACCGCCCCGCTGCGTCCCATCAGGTAGATCGATTGCAGCGCCTGCGGCGTGTTGCGGTCCTCGCCGCCAACCTGGATGACGACGTCGTACTGCTCGCCATTCATGTTGAAGCGCGTGACCTGGCGGCCGCCGAGCAGCGTCTCCATGGTGCGGCCGATGACGTCCACGCCAACGCCGAGATCGGCGGCGCGCTGCCGGTCGATCGAGACCTTGATCTGCGGCTTGTCGAGGATGAGGTTCGACTCCAGATTGGTCAGGACCGGCGAACCGGCGACCTCCGCCAGCACGGCGTCGACATAATCCTTGATCTGGGCATAGGACTCGGACGAGCGCAGCACGAACTCGACCGGCTTGCTGTTGCCGCCACCCTGCCCGAGCGAGGGCGGGTTGTTGGCGAACATCCTGATGCCGGGGATCTGCGAGAGGTTGCGGTTGATGTCCGCGACCATCGCCTGCTGCTTGACCGAGCGCTCCTCCCAAGGCTTCAGCCGGGCGAAGGCGATGGCGCGCGTCACGTCGGGGAAACCGACGATGACGAGGTTGGTCTCGACATCCGGATACTGCTTGAAGAACTCCTCGGCCCGCCGCGCATATTCGGAGGTGAAGGCCATGGTCGACCCTTCCGGCGCGACGCCGATCACGGTGAAGCTGCCGCGATCCTCGACCGGCGCCAGCTCGGAGCGCAGGTTCGTGAAGAAGTAGTAGCTCCCGCCCGCAACGCCGAGCGCGAAGATCACGATCAGCGGACGCACCCTGAGCGCGGCGCGCAGCGAGGCGCGGTAGCCGCGCGACATCGCGTTGAAACCGCGCTCCAGCACATTGTAGAGCCAGCCATGCGAGCTGTCGTGCTTGAGCAGCTTGGCGCACATCATCGGCGTCAGGGTCAACGCCACGAAGCCCGAGACCAGCACGGCGCCGGCGAGCGTCAAGGCGAACTCGACGAAGAGCTTGCCGGTGCGACCGGTCGAGAACGCCATCGGAGCGTAGACCGCGACCAGGGTCAGCGTCATCGCGATGACGGCGAAGGCGATCTCGTTGATACCCTTGATCGCCGCTGCATTCGCCTCCATGCCGTCCTCGATATGACGGTGGACGTTCTCGAGGACGACGATGGCGTCGTCGACCACGAGACCGATCGCCAGCACCATCGAGAGCAGCGTCAGCGTGTTCACGGTGAAGCCGAGCGCATACATCAGCGCGAAGGCGCCGACGAGCGAGACCGGGATCGTGACGAGCGGGATCAGCGTCGCGCGCACCGAGCGCAGGAAGATGAAGATGATCAGGACGACGAGCACCACGGCCTCGAGGACCGTGCTGTAGACGGCCTTGATCGAGCGGTCGATGAAGACCGAGGTGTCGTAGGACGTCGCAATGGTCATGCCATCGGGCAGGTCCTCGATGATCTCGGGCAGGGCCGCGCGCACGCCGGCCGAGACGTCGAGCGGATTGGCCGTCGCCTGCTTGACGATGCCGATCGTCACCGACGGTTTGCCGGAGAACCAGGCGGCGTTGCGCTCGGCGAGAGCGCCGAGCTCGACGCGGGCGATGTCGCGCAGCTTGATCGGGAAACCGTTCGCATCCTTCACGACGATCTGCTGGAACTGCTCCGGCGTCGTCAGCCCAGTCTGCGAGAGCACCGTGAACTCGCGGTTGTTGCTCTCGATGCGGCCGGACGGAATCTCGACGTTCTGGGCGCGGACGGCCGCTTCGATCTCCTGAACCGTGATGTTGTAGGCCGACATCCGGGCTCGATCGAGCCAGATGCGCATCGCATAGCGCCGCTCGCCGCGGATCTGCACCTCGGCGACGCCGGTGATGTTCTGAACACGGTCGGTGATGAAGCGGTCGGCGAAGTCGGTCAGCTCGAGCGGATTGTGGCGGGAACTGACCAGCGACAGGAACAGGATCGGCTGGGCGTCGGCCTCGACCTTGGCGATGATCGGCTCGTCGATCTCGGTCGGCATGCGGCCGCGCACGCGGCTGACGCGGTCGCGCACGTCGGAGGCGGCGACATCGGGATCGACATCCGGCCGGAAGCGCACCGAGATGTTGCTCTGCTCCTGGCGGCTCGTCGAGGAGATGATCTCGATGCCCTCGATGCCAGCGATCGAGTTCTCCAGGATCTGCGTGACCTGGGTCTCGATAATCTCGGCGCTGGCGCCGGTATAGACGGTTCGCACCGAGACGATCGGCTCGTCGATGTTCGGATATTCGCGTACCGTCAGGCGGGTGTAGGAGACCGCGCCGATCAGCAGGACGAGCAGGCTCAGCACCGTCGAGAGGACGGGCCGGCGGACGAAAAGTTCGAACAGGCTCATTGCTGGGCGCTCGGCGAGGAGCCGGGCAGCGCGCTCGTCTGCACCGGGGGCTGGGCGTTCTTGATCGAAACGTTCGAGCCGTCGCGGAGCCGCATCTGTCCGGAGCTGACGACCATCATCTGCGGCGTCAGGCCCTTGACGATCTCGACCTTGCCCGGCAGGCGCTTGCCGAGCTCGACGGCGACGCGCTTCGCCTTGCCGTTGTCGACGATGTAGACGATCTTGCCGATGCCGTCGGGCACGACCGCCGATTCAGGAACCAGCATCGCGTTCTCGCGCCGGTCCACCACGATGGTGATGCGGGCGAACAGACCCGGCTTGAGCGCGAGATCGCCATTCGGAACGGTCGCCCGCAGCTTGATCGCGCGACCGTTGATGTCGACGACCGGATCGATGGCGAAGATCCGCCCCTGGAAGATCCCGCCGGGAACCGCATCGACCTTGAGGTTGATCGGCTGACCGAGCTTGACCTGGGCCAGGAAAATCTCGGGCACGCGGAAGTCGACCTTGATCGGATCGATATTGGTCAGCGTGATCAGCTGCTTGCCCACCGCGACATAGTCGCCGACGCTGACGGAGCGAAGGCCGACAACGCCACTGAACGGCGCCATGATCGCCGATTGCGCCAGCTTGGCCTGCGACAGCTGTACCCGGGCTTCCGCGGCCGCAAGCTTCGCCGTGGCCTCGTCATAGGCGACCTGGGTCCCGACGCCGCGCTGGTTCAGCGAGCGATTGCGCTCGAAGGTATCGCGGGCGAGGCCGAGATCCGCCTGCAATTGCTTGAGTTCCGCATCGAGGATCGCGGTGTCCAGCTTGACCAGCAGCTGGCCCTTCTCGACGCGCTCGCCCTCCTTGAAGCCGAGCGCAGTGACGCGACCGGCGATCTCGGGCGCGATCACGACGGACTCGTCCGCGGCCAGGGTGCCGAGCGCCTCGACCTCCTCGTTGACCGTCGCGCGCTCGATCTTGACGACCTCGACGGGCACGCCCGCAGCGCGCGGGGCGGGAGCGGCAGCCTGCGCCGGCGCGCTGGTCTGCTTCACATGGCGATAACCATAATAGCCACCGCCCGCCAGGCCGACGATCAGGAGCAGATAGACTAGGCGCTTCATAGAACTGGACGCTCCGGAGTTACGCGTTTATCTTAGACTGGACGGTCCAGTTTGATAAGGGGCCCGATGGGCGGAACCATGACAGTTACGGCCGCGCCGCAAGGTTCTGCGACCGAGGCTCCAGATGCAAGACGCTTGCCGTCTGAAAAGACTCGCCTGAACAAGCATGAGGCGATCACGCAGGCGGCCTCGGAAATGTTCCTCGCCGAGGGGTTCGAGCGGGTCACCCTGGACCAGATCGCGCAACGCGCCGGCGTCTCCAAGCAGACCATCTACAGCCACTTCACCGACAAGGAGGCGCTGTTTAAGGCGATCTGCACCGAACTTACTGAAAGGCTTACGATTCCGCTGCGCAAATCGGCAGCGGAGGGGGATCTTCGCAGCACGTTGACACGTCTCGGCGAGGATGCCCTGGCAATGATGCTGCACCCGGCCTCGCTCGATCTCCACCGCCTCGTGATGAGCGCCGCCGTGCGCTTTCCCGAGCTCGGCCACGTCGCCTATGAGGCCGGGGCGATGCGCATGATCAAGGACCTTTCGACGCTTCTGGTGCAGCGTTCACGAATCGGTGATGGCCTCGCCAAGCCGCTCGATGACGAACAGGCCCGCATTCTCGCCGAGCAGTTCATCGGCATGCTCCGGGGCTTCCATCAGGTGCGGGGGCTCTTGAGCATCCAGCCCGCGACCCCGGCCGGCCGCAGCGCCTATGTCCGCGCCTGCGTCGACCTGTTGCTGCGTGGCGCCTGAGGCCGCTGCCCTCGCCCCCCGACGATCGCCGCGCAAGATCGCCGGCGCGGCTTGTCACCGGCCTGTCATCTCCACTGGCTAGCTCTGCTGCATGAAACAGCGTGAACCCGACGGCCGCCTGCTGCCTCGGGAGTAAATTCATGCTCGTCCCGCAAACGAGAATGCCGGCATGCTGCACATCGAAGGCCTGACCAAGCGCTTCGGCGGAAAAGCCGCTGTCGACAACGTCACGCTCTCCATCCCCAAGGGCGAGATGGTCGGCGTGATCGGGCGCTCCGGAGCCGGCAAATCAACCTTGCTGCGGATGCTCAACCGCCTCGCCGATGCGAGCGAGGGCCGCATCGTCTCCGGCGAGCGCAACGTGACGGCGCTTACGGGTGCGGCCCTGCGTGGCTGGCGTCGCGACACGGCGATGATCTTCCAGCAGTTCAATCTCGTCGGCCGGCTCGACGTGCTGACGAATGTCCTGCTCGGCCGGCTGAACCATCGCTCCGCCGCCCTGACGCTGGTCAAGAGCTTCTCGCGCGATGACAAGATCCGCGCCATCGCGGCACTGGAGCGCCTCGATATGGGACATCTGCTCGCACAGCGTGCCGAGACGCTCTCCGGTGGCCAGCAGCAGCGCGTCGCCATCGCCCGCGCGCTGGTGCAGGAGCCGCAGATCATCCTCGCCGACGAGCCGATCGCCTCGCTCGACCCGCGCAACACCCAGGTCGTGATGGATGCGCTGTTCCGGATCAACCGCGAGGACGGCATCACCGTCATCTCGAACCTGCACCACCTCGACATCGCCTCGAAGTACTGCGACCGGCTGATCGGCATGGCTGCCGGCAAGGTCGTCTTCGACGGCCCGCCCCATCAGCTCACCAAGGATGTCGCGGCCAGCCTCTATGGCATCGAGGCCAAGGACGCCGGCGCCGAGGCGCTCGACCAGCTCGATGCCATCGCCAGCGAAGAAGCCCAGCGCGCCAAGCGGAACGTCGCCTGACCGAATTCCCGGCTTCGCCGGGGAGATCCAAGCCCACCACGCGATCCAACCACCAGGAGCACACCATGCTGACCCGTCGTCATACCCTGACGCTTGCCTCCGCGGCCCTCGCCGCCTCGCTCGCGGCCCCGGCCTTCGCCCAGGACTGGAAGGCGAAGTACCCCGAGCTCGTCTTCGCGATCATCCCGGCCGAGAACGCCTCGGGCGTCGTCGAGCGCTACACCCCCTTCGTCAACTACCTCTCCAAGGAACTCGGCACCAAGGTCACGCTGCGCGTCGCCAACGACTACGCCGCGATCATCGAGGGTCAGCGCGCCGGCAACATCCACATCGCCTCCTACGGCCCCTCCTCCTTCGCCCGCGCCCTGATGACCGGCGCCAAGACCGAAGCCTTCGCGATCGAGACCAATCTCGACGGCACCAAGGGCTATCACTCGGTCTTCTACGTGAAGAAGGATTCGCCCTATCAGAAGATCGAGGATCTCAAGGGCAAGAATCTCGGCCTCGTCGACCCGAACTCGACCTCGGGCAACAACGTTCCGCGCTTCGCTCTCGACGGCATGAAGATCGATCCGGAAAGCTTCTTCGGCAAGGTCGTCTACACCGGCAGCCATGAGAACGCGATCATCGCGCTCCAGCAGGGCACGGTCGACATGGCCGCCAACTGGTGGAACGACGAGCAGGAGTCCAACCTGCAGCGCATGGCCCGCAAGAACATGGTCAAGGCCGATGATTTCCGGATCATCTTCAAGTCCGAGCAGATCGTGAACTCGCCGATGGCCTATCTCACCGACCTGCCGACCGATCTGAAGGCCAAGATCAAGGACGCGGTGCTCAACCTGCACACCAAGGACAAGGCCGCCTTCGATAAGATCTACGAGGGCAAGCAGGGCCCGCTCCTCGCGGTCGACAACAAGTCCTATGACCCGATCATCGAGCTGAACAAGTTCGTCGACGCGCTGCGCCGCAAGAAGTCCTCGTAAGACTTCACCACGTCATGCTCGGGCCGGGCCCGGGCATCTCTCAAAAGAGCTTCTCGGGTCCGCGCCAGGCGCGGCCCGAGAATGACGCCTCCTCCTCCGACGGACCGCGTCCATGACCCTCGCCATCGACCGCAACGACCCCGCCATCGACGCCCATGAAGCGGCCTATGCCGCCGCGATGGCGAGCAAGCGTCGCCAGACGCTGCTCGGCGCCGTCGTGCTGGCGGTCTGCATCTGGCTCGCCGCGATCGGCTCAGAGGTCGACATCCCGCGCTTCGTCGAGAACTTCTGGCGCTTCCCCAAATACATCTTCGAGACCTTGCCGACCCTGCGGCTCTCCAGCCTCGGCGCCGACCTCGCCGAATGGTTCTGGGCCTGGCAGAAATGGCTGCGCCTGCTCTGGCAGACCATCGTCATCGCCTATGTCGGCACCGTGCTCGGCGCGCTCGGCGGCTTCCTGCTCTGCTTCGTCGCCGCCGCCAACCTCGGCCGGTCGAAATCGGCCCGCTTCGTCGCCCGCCGCTTCCTCGAATTCTGCCGCACCGTTCCCGAGATCGTCTTCGCGCTGATCTTCGTCATCGCCTTCGGCCTCGGCCCGCTCCCCGGCGTACTCGCCATCGCGATCCACACCATGGGCGCCATGGGCAAGCTCTTCTCCGAGGTCGTCGAGAACATCGACATGAAGCCCGTCGACGGCCTCACCGCCACCGGCGCCGGCTGGTGGCAGATGATCCGCTTCGCCGTGGTGCCGCAGGTCCTTTCCAATTTCGCCAGCTATTCGCTGCTGCGCTTTGAGATCAACGTCCGGGGCGCCTCGATCATGGGCTTCGTCGGCGCCGGCGGCATCGGCCAGGATCTGATCGAGGCGATCCGCAAGTTCTACTTCACGGACGTCAGCGCCATCCTGCTGCTGATCATCCTCACCGTGATGCTGATCGACTACGGCACCGAGCGGCTGCGCCACGCCCTCCTCAGCCTGGAGCATGGCAAATGAGCCTCGCCCTCTCCCCTGCCGAGCAGGCCGCGCTCGTCGCCCGCCACCAGGCCGCCATCGACGGCTCGCTGAAGACCAAGCTCATTACCACCTCTGTGGTCGCCGCCCTGCTCGGGCTGTTCGTCTACGGCATCGCCTCACTCGAGGTCTCGCTCTGGCGCATCCTCTCGGGCTTCGGCAATCTCGGCACCTTCGTCGTGCTGATGCTGCCGCCCGATCCAGGCTCCTTCGCCCGCGCCGTGATCTTCGTGAAGGCACTGTTCGAGACCATCGCAATCGCCTTCCTCGGGACGATCCTGGCCGCGATCCTCGCCTTCCCGCTCGGCTTCATTGCGGCGAAGAACGTCATCGCCAACCGCATCGTGCACTTCCTCGCCCGCCGCTCGCTCGACACGGTGCGCGGCGTCGACGCGCTGATCTGGGCGCTGATCTGGGTCAACGTCGTCGGGCTTGGCCCCTTCGCCGGCATGCTTGCGATCATGACCGCCGATATCGGCGCCTTCGGCAAGCTCTTCTCCGAAGCGATCGAATCCGCCGACCGCAAGCCGGTCGAGGGCGTGACCTCGCTGGGCGGCGGCAAGCTGCACGAGATCCGCTTCGGACTCATCCCGCAGGTGCTGCCGGTGATCGCAAGCCAGGTGCTCTACTTCATCGAGTCCAACACCCGCTCCTCGACCATCATCGGCATCGTCGGCGCTGGCGGCATCGGCCTCTACCTCGCAGAGACCATCCGCACGCTCGAATGGCAGCAGGTCTCCTTCCTGATCCTGCTGATCCTCGCAGCCGTCACCGCGATCGACTTCCTCTCGGCCAGGCTGCGCTTCGCGATCATCGGCCAGCGGGCCGCTTGACGCAGCGCGCGGCCGAGGCGCGCGAGCCTCAGTTGCTGCCCGCCGGTCGCTTCGGCACGGTCGGCAGCCAGGCCGACAGGTCCTTCGCCCAGAACTTGGCCATGCCCGTTGTGCCATGGCCGCGTGTGTCGGCACTCGCCGGGATCATCAGCAGCCTGGCATTGCCGATCCGCTTGAGTTCGCGCTCCATGATGCCCGTCTCGGGCGGGTTGCGCTCGTCATCGGCCGCATTGATCGCAAGCACCGGGGCCTTGATCGCGTCCAGCTTCGGCGAGGGATTGTAGTCGCGCGAGGAATCCCACTGGTAGAGGAAGTCGTTGGCATCGGCGCTGAACGTCGCCTTCAGCCGCTCGTCGAGCAGCTTGTCGGCAGCCTCCCGCGTCGGCGCCATCTGCTGGTAGGCGAGCGTCCCGCCGCTGGTCGCGATGCCGAAATAGATGTTGGCGATCCGGAACGCCGGCGGCTGCGCCGTATACTCCCCGCCCCTCCATTCCGGATCATTGCGGACGGCATCGATGATCATCCGCCGCATCATCCAGTTGCGGCTCGACATCTCGGTCGGTTGCGAGGCCATCGGCACGAGCGCGTCCATGAAGTCGGGATACTTCACGCCCCACATCCAGCTCTGCATGCCGCCCATCGAGTTGCCGAGCACGAGCCGGACATGCCGGATCCCAAGCCCTTCCGTCACGAGCCGGTGCTGGGCGGTGACCATGTCGTCGTAATTGTAGCGCGGGAAGCGCGCCTTCAGCCCATCCGAGGGCTTCGACGAGGCGCCTGCACCGATCGCATCGGGGATGATGATGTAATATTTGCTGGCATCGAGCGCCTGCCCGGCGCCGAACAGCTCTCCGGCGAAGGCCGGAGTCAGCATGCTGGCGGCCGAGCCCGCTGTCCCATGCAGGATCACGACCGGCTCGCCCGTCGGCTCGCCGATTGTGGCGTAGCCCAGCTTGACCTCCGGCAATGTCTCGCCGGTGTGGAAGTGGAAATCCTTGGCCACCCAGACGCCGCGCTTGGGCGCTGGATAGTCCGCGGCGAACGCAAGATGGGCCAGGCCGCAGGACACGGCGAGAGTGGCCGCGCGCAGCAGCCCGGTCAGACGGATCATGATGGTCTCCTCGGATCGGTTTCCCCGCGATCTTGATGTCGCGTGTTCCCGTTCCGAGCATTGCGCCGAACCCGGCCTGGCGCAAGGCGCGCTCCTCACGCGCTATCGCACGTCTTCGCCGAACGGCTCGACCACCATCTCCATGCGCTCGCCGGCGAAGACGCTGCTGACAAGATGGATCGGTGTCAGATCCGGCAGCGCGTCGATCGCGACCGATACCATCACCGGCGCGCCGGGCTCGATCTGCAGCAGCGCCGCCTCGCGCTCGCTGGCGAGCCGGGCGGTCAGACGCGTCGAGAGGCGGACATAGTCCGTGATGCCGAAGGCCTTCAGCGCCGCCGTCATCGAGCCCTCCGCCGTGCGATAGGCCCTGTCGAAGTCGGGAAAGCGCGCGACCGAGAGCCAGTGCGTGCCGGTTCCCATCGGCGTGCCGTCGGCGAGGCTCAGCCCCTCGAGCCGCCACAGCGCCGCGCCCGGCTCCAACCCGAGATCCTCGCAAGTCTCCGGCTCTCCTTCGACCTCGGCCTCGGACAGGACCGCGCTCGACCCGACCATGCCGATCCGGCCAAGATTGGCGCGCATGCTGACCCGCCGGCCGAGCGGATAGGGCACGCGCCGCGTGCTGACCTGCGTGCCGCGCCCGCGCGACACCGTGACGAGGCCTTGCTCGGCCAGATGCCGGAAGGCCTGCCGCACCGTGTGCCGATGCACGCCATAGCGCTCCGCCAGGGCGGTTGCCGCCGGCAGGATGTCCCCCGCGGCGTACTCGCCCTTGCCGATCGAGCCGGCGAGCTCATCCGCGATCCGACGCCAGGCCGTGCCCAGATCGGGCGTTCCGGCCTCGGCAGGCCCGTTAGCATCAGTCACTAAAGCGTCACGCAAAATGTATAGACCTTTCCTCGCAGCCCAACTATCTTAGTCTAGACATTAGCGGACGACCAGACGGCGGATGACGATGACGGCCAAAACCGCAGAGAGACTCTCCGAGAAAACCAACAGGCAGCGCTGGCTGGCGGTCCTCGCCCGCGCTTCGCGCGACGAGGTCGCCGCCATCGCCGGCACCGAGCTCCCGCGCCACGACATTCTCAAGGCCCCGGAGACAGGAACCGTGATGGTGGAAGGGCGCGCCGGCGGCGCCGGCCGGCGCTTCAATCTCGGCGAGGCGACGGTGACCCGCTGCATCGTCCGGCTCGATGACGGCGCGATGGGCTTTGCCTATGCGCTCGGCCGTGACGCTCGCAAGGCACGCCTCGCCGCCATCCTCGATGCGCAGTTGCAGGCGGAAGCGCCGGGCAGTGTCCTGCATCGCGCCATCGAGGATCTCGCCGACCGGCAACGCGCCGCCCGAGACCTCGCCTCGCGCAAGGCGGCCGCCACCAAGGTCGATTTCTTCACTCTGGTCAGGGGCGCCTGACGATGACTGACACATTGATCGGCCCTGGCTTCTCGGACCCCGTCTTCCAGTCGCAGAGCGCCTTCCGCGCATTGCTGGCGGCGCTGTCCGAACCGGGGACGAGGCAGCAGGTCGCTGTCGAGATCACGCCGCCCGAAGCCTTGCAGGCTGCGACCGCGACCGCCCTGCTGACGCTCGCCGACTACGAAACCCCGATCTGGCTGCCGCCGGCATGGCGGGACGGGCCGGCCGGAGCCTGGCTGCGTTTCCACTGCGGTGCCGCGCTGGTGGCCGAGCCGGGCAAGGCAACCTTCGCCGTGATCGACGGGCTCTCGTTGGAGCCGCCGCTGTCCGCCTTCGACGCCGGCAGCGACCAGTTCCCCGACCGGTCGACGACGGTGATCGTGCAATGCGGGGCGCTCGAAGGCGGCGAGGCGACGACCCTGACGGGCCCGGGAATCGCCGGTGCCCGCGTGATCGCTCCCAGCGGCCTGCATGCCGGTTTCTGGGCTGAAGTTGCCGCCAACAACGCCCGCTATCCGCTCGGCATCGATCTGTTGCTGAGCACGGGCGACGCGGTCGTCGGCTTGCCCCGCTCAACCCGGATCGGGGAGGCCAACTGATGTATGTCGCAGTCAAGGGCGGCGAGGCCGCGATCCTCGCCACGCATGACCTGGTTGCCGAGGCGCGCCGCGGCGACGCATCCGTGCCGGAGATCTCTGTCGCGCAGATCCGCGAGCAGCAGGGGCTCGCCTGCGCCCGTGTCATGAACGAGGGCTCTCTCTACGATCCCGATCTCGCGGCGCTGGCGCTGAAGCAGGCGCAGGGCGACGCGATCGAGGCCGCGTTCCTGATGCGCGCCTACCGCACGACATTGCCCCGCTTCGGCTCGTCGGAACCGGTCGACACTGCCCGGATGGCGATCCGCCGCCGCGTCTCGGCGACCTACAAGGACCTGCCCGGCGGGCAGGTGCTCGGCCCGACCTACGACTACACCCACCGGCTGTTCGATTTCGCGCTGATGGATAACGAACAATCGGGAACCAGCAGTCAGCCGCCCTCCCCCGCAGTAGATCGCCTCGACAGCCACATGCCGCGCGTGCCCGACATCCTTGGCGCGGAAGGGCTGATGGAGCCGGAGGTCCCGCCCGAGGGCGATCCCCGCCCTTTCGATCTGACGCGCGAGCCGGTCTCCTTCCCGGCCGAGCGCGACGTGCGCCTGCAATCGATGGCGCGCGGCGACGAGGGTTTCCTGCTCGGCCTCGGCTATTCGGTCCAGCGCGGCTTCGGCAACAGCCACCCCTTCGTCGGCGAGATCCGTGTCGGCGAGGTCTCGGTGGAGTTCGTGCCGGAAGAGCTTGGCTTCGCCGTCGACCTCGGCGACCTCACGCTGACCGAATGCCAGATGGTCAACCAGTTCGCCGGCTCGAAGGACGTCCCCCCGCAGTTCACCCGCGGCTACGGTCTCGCCTTCGGCCATAGCGAGCGCAAGGCGATGTCGATGTCGCTGGTCGACCGGGCGTTGAAATGCCGGGAATTCGGTGAGGCGGCGGAGTACCCGGCCCAGCAGGACGAGTTCGTGCTCTACCACTCCGACAATGTCGAGGCCGCCGGCTTCGTCGAGCATCTGAAGCTGCCGCATTATGTCGACTTCCAGGGCGAGCTCGAACTGATCCGCCGCATCCACCGCGAGCGCGAGGAACGCCTGACGAGGGAAGCGGACAAGCTGCCGGAGGCCGCGGAATGACCATTCATCAGCCCCTGCCGGGCGACGACACCGCACCGGCCTACAACTACGCCTATCTTGACGAGCAGACGAAACGGATGATCCGCCGCGCCCTGCTCAAGGCCGTCGCGGTACCCGGCTATCAGGTGCCGTTCGGCTCGCGCGAGATGCCGCTCGCCCGCGGCTGGGGCACCGGCGGCATCCAGATCACCGCCGCCATCATCGGCCCCGAAGACACGCTCAAGGTCATCGACCAGGGCGCCGACGACACCACCAATGCTGTCTCGATCCGCCGCTTCTTCGAGAAGACCGCGGACGCCCGCACCACCGAGGCGACGGGCGAGGCGACCATCATCCAGACCCGCCATCGCATCCCGGAGGCAGCCCTGACCGCGGGCCAGGTCATCGTCTACCAGGTGCCGCAGCCCGAGCCGCTCCGGAAGCTCGAGCCGCGCGAGGCCGAGACCCGCAAGATGCACGCCTGGGCCGAGTATGGGCTGATGCAGGTCAAGCTCTACGAGAACATCGCCCGCTTCGGCGAGGTCACGACGACCTATGATTATCCGGTCATGATCAACGGCCGCTACATCATGGCGCCCTCGCCGATCCCGAAATTCGACAACCCGAAGATGCACATGTCGCCGGCCCTGCAGCTCTTCGGAGCCGGCCGCGAGAAGCGCATCTACGCGCTGCCGCCGCACACATCAGTCCGCAGTCTCGATTTCGAGGACCACCCCTTCCGCATCCAGAGCTGGAGCGAACCCTGCGCGCTCTGCGCCGCGAGCGATTCCTACCTCGACGAGGTCGTGATCGACGATCAGGGCAAGCGCATGTTCGTCTGCTCGGACAGCCACTTCTGCGAGACCCGCCGCGAGGCCGGCCACCGCGGCGCCATGCTGGGCGATGCCACCGCGAGCGGACTGGTCGAGGAGAGCAAGTCATGACCCTGCACGCCTCATTTCCCGAAACCGCCCTCGAACCTGCCCCATTGCTCTCCGTCGTCGGCGTCAGCCGCTTTTATGGCGAGCGCATCGGCTGCGCCGATGTCTCCTTCGACCTCTGGCCGGGCGAGGTCCTCGGCATCGTCGGCGAATCCGGTTCCGGCAAATCGACGCTGCTGCGCTGCCTCGCCGGCATCGACCAGCCCGACGAGGGCGAGGTCTTGTTCCGCGGCGGGTCGGCGCCGCTCGACATCTATTCGGTCCCCGAACAGGAGCGGCGCCGGCTGATGCGCACGGCCTGGGGCATCGTCCACCAGAACCCGCGCGACGGTCTGCGCATGGATGTTTCGGCCGGCGGCAATGTCGGTGAGCGTTTGATGGATCGCGGCGACCGGCATTACGGCCAGATTCGCGAACGGGCGCTCGACTGGCTCGCCCGTGTCGAGATTGCCGGCTCGCGCATCGACGACCGACCGCGCCAGTTCTCCGGCGGCATGCAGCAGCGCCTGCAGATCGCCCGCGTGCTGGTCTCGGAACCGCGCCTCGTCTTCATGGACGAGCCGACCGGCGGGCTGGACGTCTCCGTCCAGGCGCGCCTGCTCGACCTGCTGCGCGTGCTGGTGCGCGATCTAGGCCTCGCCGCGATCATCGTCACCCATGATCTCGCCGTGGCCCGGCTCCTGACCGACCGGCTGATGGTGATGAAGGACGGCCATGTCGTCGAGCAGGGCCTGACCGACCAGGTCCTCGACGATCCGCACCACGCCTACACCCAACTCCTGACCTCGGCGGTGCTGAGCGTATGAGCGGCTTTGTCCAGCCACAGTGGTCGGGCTTCGCCATGCCCGCTCCGTGCGCCTTGGATGAGGCGCATCATGCCCTGCAAAAGCCAGGGCATGAGCTGGACCGTATCGCTCTCACCCTGATTGCCCCGGCTCTCGCTTCTGCGCGGCGACCTGCCGGACGCATCGGATCGGAACCCTCCCCGTCACATCCGCGTCACCGCGACCGGAGAAGGCACTGACCCCATGACCACGATGATTCGCGTCGAGAAAGTCGCCAAGGCCTTCACCCTGCACAATCAGGGCGGGGTACGGCTGCCCGTCTTTGACGACGTCAATTTCAGCGTCGAGGCCGGCGAGGCGCTGGTGCTCGCCGGAGCATCGGGCGCCGGCAAGTCCAGCCTCCTGCGCATCCTCTACGGAAACTACCGGCCGACGCAGGGGCATATCCACGTCACCCATGGCGGCCGGCAGATCGACATCGTCCAGGCCGTGCCGCGCACCGTGCTCGACATCCGCCGCCGCACGCTCGGCTTCGTCTCGCAGTTCCTGCGGGTGATCCCGCGCGTCTCGGCACTCGACATCGTCCGCGACCCGCTGCTCGCACGCGGAGCCTCGGCCGAAGAGGCGAGTGAGCGTGCCAAGGCGATGCTGGCGCGGCTCAACCTGCCCGAGCGCCTGTGGAACCTCGCTCCTGCCACCTTCTCCGGCGGCGAGCAGCAGCGCGTCAACATCGCCCGCTCCTTCGTCGATCCTTCGCCGATCATGTTGATCGACGAACCGACCGCATCGCTCGACGCGGCCAATCGCGACGTCGTCGTCGAACTGATCGCCGAGGCCCGTGCAAAGGGCTCCGCGATCGTTGGAATCTTCCACGACGAGGCCGTGCGCGAGAAGGTCGCGACGCGCTATCTCGACATTACCGCTTTCCGGAAGGCCGCCTGATGCAGACCGTTCTCACCAACGCCAGACTGATCCTCGAAAACGAGATCGTCACCGGGACGATCGCCTTCGACGGAACCGGGATCACGGCCGTCGACCAGGGCCTGTCTTCGGTACCAGGCGCAATCGATGTCGGCGGCGACTATGTCGCGCCGGGCCTCGTCGAGATGCACACCGACAACATGGAAAAGCACTTCATGCCGCGGCCCAAGGTCTTCTGGCCGAACGGGCTGGCTGCGGCGCTGGTCCACGACGCGCAGATGGCGGCAGCCGGCGTCACCACAGTCTATGACGCGGTCTGCGCCGGCACGCCGTTCTCGGCCAAGGATTACCGCAAGGACATTTTCGCCGATGTCATGAAGTCGCTCGCCTATGGCAAGAGCGAGAACGTCTTCCGCATCGACCACCGCATTCACATGCGCTGCGAGCTGACCAGCCCGCAACTGCTGGAGGATATCGAACCCTATCAGGACGACGCGCTCGTCCAGCTGGTCTCGCTCATGGACCACACGCCTGGCCAGCGCCAGTGGCGCGATCTCCAGCATCTCAAGACCTATGCCGTCGGCAACGGCAAGACTGTCGCGGAGTTCGAGGAGGACGTCGTGGTGCGCCAGCGCGAAGGTGCCGCCAATGTCGCGAAGAACTGGCAGGCTGTGGTCGACATTTTCCGCGCCCGTGGCATCCCGCTCGCGACCCATGACGACACGATCCCCGAGCATGTCGAGGAAGGCGTCGCCTCCGGCGCGGTGATCTCGGAGTTCCCGACCACGGTCGAGGCCGCAGCCGTCGCCAAGCAGCACGGCCTGGCAACAGTCGCCGGCGCCCCAAACGTGGTGCGCGGCGGCTCGCATTCCGGCGGTGTCTCGGTCTCCGAGCTCGCCGAGAAGGGCCTGCTCGACGGGCTCTCGTCAGATTACGTCCCGGCGAGCCTGCTCCAGGCGGTGCTGAAGCTGCACACCGGTCACGGCATCGCCTTGCCGCAGGCCATGGGCATGGTCACCTGGAAGGTCGCGGACATTCTCGGCCTGAAGGATCGCGGCCATCTGCGGACCGGGCTGCGCGCCGATCTGATCCGGTTCAAGACGCTCGGCCCGACACCGGTCATTGCCGCCGTCTGGTCCAAGGGCGAGCGCGCATTTTGAGCACGCCGCGCTACGCCATCTATTACGCACCCGCCGCCGACAGCCCGCTCTGGCAGTTCGGCGGTGCAACGCTGGGCTACGACGCCTTCACCGGCGAGGATATCGCCTTCGCCGTGCCGCCCGGCTGCGATGCCGACGGCTGGCCGGGCCTCACCGCCGAGCCTCGGCGCTACGGCTTTCACGCCACGCTGAAGGCGCCGTTCGAACTGGCGAATGGTCGCAATGAAGGGCAATTGCGCGCCTTCGCCCATCAGATCGCAGCCGGCCTCTCTGCCGTGCCGCTGGCCGGCCTCGCCGTGACCGCGCTCGGCCGCTTCGTCGCGCTGACGCCGGCAGAGCCGAGCACAGCCCTGCAGAAGCTCGCCTTCGACATCGTCCAGGCCTTCGAGCCCTTCCGTGCTCCGCTGAGCGCGGCCGATCTGGAACGCCGGCTCGCGAGCCCGCTGACGCCGGCGCACCGCGCCTATCTCGAAGCCTATGGCTACCCCTATGTCGGCGACGCCTTCCGCTTTCACATGACGCTGACCGGCTCGTTGCAGCCCGAGGTGGTCGGCCAGATCAAATCGGCTCTGGTGCGGGCTCATGCCGAAGCCGTCCCGGCCGGGCCGGTCGCGATCGACCGCATGGCCCTGTTCCGGCAGGACGACCGTGCAAGCCGCTTCCGCCTGCTCGACAGCTTCGTGCTTGGCCGTTGACCGGGTCAGTCTGTGGCCCTCGCCCAAGGGCGCCAGGCCGCGCCCTCCCCGGTGCTTTGGCCGGGCCGAAGTGAGCCGTCATTAACCTTCTCGGCCTTAGGAAAGTCCGCCGCCACCGGCACGAACGGCCTTTCCCAGGGACCACGCATGTCTGCTCCGGACCAACTCGACAACCGCCTGTCCTTCCTCAAGTTCGATGCCCAGGCGAAGGAGAAGCTGAGCGGGATCCGCGACATCCTGGTGCAGGCGCTCCCCGGGGCCCTCGACGTCTTCTATCGCCAGATCACGACCTTTCCCGAGACGCGCGGCTTCTTCGGCAGCGCCCAGCATGTCGAGGGCGCCAAGCAGCGCCAGGTGTCGCACTGGCAACGGATTGCGGCCGGCCGGTTCGACCAGGACTATGTTGCGGCCGTCACCAAGGTCGGCGAGACCCATGCCCGCATCGGGCTGGAGCCGCGCTGGTACATCGGCGGCTATGCGCTGCTCCTCGAGAAGCTGATCACGGACGTGCTCGAGGCCCGCTGGCCCAAGGGCCGTTTCGGCGGCAAGGTCGAGGGTGCAGCCGAGCGCAGCGCCGAGGTCGGCGCGCTCGTCAAGGCGGCCCTGCTCGACATGGACTATGCCATCTCGGTCTATCTGCAGGCCTCGGAGACCGCGCGCATCAAGGCCGAGGAACAGGCCCGCGCCGTCGAGCGCGCCAATGCCGCGGAGCGCGAGAAGGCCGTGCGCCATCTCAGCGAGGGCATGGCCGCCCTCGCGAAGGGCGACCTGACCTTCCGCATCGGCCAGGACATCCCGGCCGAATACGGGATGATCCGCGACAACTTCAACGATGCCATGGCCCGGCTGGAAGGCATGATCGCGACGATCAAATCCAGCTCTGTCGCGATCGCTGCCTCGTCGCAGGAGATCAACAGCGGCGCGGAGGACCTCTCGCTGCGCACCGAGCAGCAGGCCGCGGCGCTGGAGCAGAGCGCCGCCACCACCGAACAGCTCGCCGCCTCGGTCAAGACCGCGGCGCAATCCTCGCGACGCTCGGTCGCGCTTGCCGATGATGCGACCAAGATCGCCCGCACCGGCGGAACCATCGTCAAGGACGCGACCGACGCCATGGCACGGATCGAGGAGGCTTCGCAGAAGATCTCCGAGATCACCAGCGTCATCGACGGCATCGCCTTCCAGACCAACCTGCTGGCGCTGAACGCCGCGGTGGAGGCCGCCCGCGCCGGCGAGGCCGGGCGCGGCTTCGCCGTGGTCGCGGCGGAAGTGCGCGCGCTCGCCCAGCGCTCGTCGGATGCTGCCAAGGACATCACCGGGCTGATTGCCTCGTCCGATGCCGAGGTGACGGAGGGCGTCAAGCTCGTCCGCCTGGCCGGTGACACGCTGGAGCAGATCGTCGATGCATCGGCCCGCGTCTCCGCCACGGTCGAGGAGATCGCCAGTGCTTCCGGCGAACAGGCGAACGGCATCGACGAGATGAGCCAGACCGTCTCGCATATGGATGGCATGACACAGCAGAACGCCGCCCTGGCGGAACAGAGCGCCGCTTCGGCACGCACGCTGCTCGACCAGATCGCCCAGCTCAACGAGTTGGTCTCGACCTTCCGCACGCAGGACAGCCGCGGAGCGCGGCCCTCCTCGCGCGCTGCCTGAACCACCTTGCTTTCGGCCCGGCCCGGCGACATCGTCTCGCCGGACCGGGTCGCGACTGGAGGCACATGGCGGGGCCGCGACGACTGGGCAGTCCAGATCGCGGCGGCCGTGGCATGTCGCCTGCACGCGTTGTCGAAAACGATTCAGAACCGGAGACCCAGATGAGCATCACCGCGACACCGACCCCGGGCAAGACCCTGCTCTCCCCCAAGGATCACACGCTGATCCTGATCGACTTCCAGTCGCAGATGGCCTTCGCGACCAAGTCGATCGACACGACGCTGCTGCGCAACAACGCCGCCCTGATCTCGAACGGAGCCGCCGGCTTCGGTGTCTCGACGATCCTGACCACGGTCGCCGAGAAGAGCTTCTCCGGGCCGATGTTCAGCGAGATCACCGATGCCTTCCCCGGCCAGGCGCTGCTCGACCGCACCTCGATGAACACCTGGGAGGACGCAGGCGTGATCAAGGAGGTCAACCGCATCGGCAAGGACAGGCTGGTTTTCGCCGGCCTGTGGACCTCGGTTTGCATCGTCGGCCCCGTCGCCTCGGCCGTCGACCAGGGCTTCGAGGTCTATGTGATCACCGATGCCTGCGGCGACATCTCGACCGAGGCCCATGAGCGCGCGGTGGAGCGGATGATCCAGCTCGGCGCCCGGCCGATGACCTCGCTCCAATACGTGCTCGAGCTCCAGCGCGACTGGGCGCGTGCCGAGACCTACGACATGACCACGGGCGTCGCGAAGAAGTGGGGCGGCGCCTACGGGCTCGGCGTCACCTACGCAAAGACCATGTTCGGCGCCTCCGAAGGTCACTGATCATCGCCGGGCCGGGCGACCAAAAACCCGGCCCCGCCCGCGGGCTGATGACGGACGGCCGAGCGCGATGCCGCCGCTGAGACCGCTGCGCGCCCTGCCGAGCGCTGCAGGCGTGACCAATCCATATGTTATCGCATCGGATTTCTCCGAAACGTGGCTTGCGCTCTTCGATCTGATGCATAGCGCCTCTCGGGTGCCAGGAGGAACACGATGCCGAGCCCGGACCTGATCCTCGTCAATGCGAAGGTGACGACCCTCGACCGACAGAACCCGGTCGCCGAGGCCGTCGCGATCCGCGACGGCCGGTTTCTCGCGGTCGGCACGCAGGCGCAGGTCCGGGCGTCGGCCGACCCCGGCGCGCAGGTCATCGACGTGAAGGGCCGCCGCGTCATTCCCGGCCTGATCGACAGCCACATGCACATCATCCGCGGCGGGCTGAACTACAACATGGAGCTGCGCTGGGACGGGGTGCCGAGCCTCGCCGAAGCGATGGCAATGCTGAAGCGGCAGGTCGCGAACACGCCCGCACCGCAATGGGTCCGGGTCGTCGGCGGCTTCACCGAGCATCAGTTCGCCGAAAAGCGCCTGCCGACCCTCGAGGAGCTGAATGCGTCGGCCCCCGACACACCGGTCTTCATCCTCCATCTCTACGACCGCGCGTTGCTGAACGCGGCGGCACTGCGGGCGGTTGGCTACACCAAGGACACGCCCAACCCGCCGGGCGGCGAGATCATGCGCGACGCCGCCGGCAATCCCACCGGCCTGCTGCTGGCCCGGCCCAACGCCACGATCCTCTACGCGACCCTGGCCAAGGGGCCGAAGCTGCCGCCCGACTACCAGCTCAACTCGACCCGGCATTTCATGCGGGAGATGAACCGCCTCGGGGTGACCGGCGTCATCGATGCCGGTGGCGGCTTCCAGAACTATCCGGACGACTACGCGATCATCGAGCAACTGCACCGCGACGGCGATCTGACCCTGCGCATCAGCTACAACCTGTTCACGCAGAAGCCGAAGGAGGAGCTGGCCGATTTCGCCGGCTGGGCGAAGCAGGTCAGGCCCGGCGACGGCGACGACAGCTACCGTCACAATGGCGCCGGCGAGATGCTGGTCTACTCCGCCGCCGACTTCGAGGATTTCAGGGTCGCCCGCCCGGAAATGCCTCCCAACATGGAAGCCGATCTCGAACCTGTCATCCGCCTGCTCGTCGAGAACCGCTGGCCCTGGCGCCTGCACGCCACCTATGACGAGACGATCAGCCGCGCGCTCGACGTCTTCGAGAAGGTCAACCGGGAGATGCCGTTCGACGGGCTGCACTGGTTCTTCGACCATGCCGAGACGATCAGCGACCGCAATATCGATCGCATCGCGGCGCTCGGCGGCGGCATCGCTGTCCAGCACCGCATGGCCTATCAGGGCGAGTACTTCGTCGAGCGCTACGGCGCCCGGGCGGCCGAGCGGACGCCGCCGGTCAGGCGCATGCTGGAGGCCGGCGTGCCGGTCGGCGCCGGAACCGATGCGACGCGCGTCGCGAGCTACAATCCCTGGGTATCGCTGTCCTGGCTGGTGACGTCGAGAACGGTTGGCGGGCTGCAGCTCTATCCTCAGGCCAACCGCCTCGACCGCGAGACCGCCCTGCGCCTCTGGACGGAGGCCAACACCTGGTTCTCGGGAGAACAGGGCAAGAAGGGGCAGATCAAGGCCGGCCAGCTCGCCGATCTGGCGGTCCTGTCGGATGACTACTTCGTGGTACCCGACCACGAGATCGTCCACATCGAATCCGTGCTGACACTGCTCGGCGGCAAGGTCGTCCATGGCAGCGACGACTACGCGCCGCTCGCACCGGAGCTACCGCGGCCGATGCCCGACTGGTCGCCCGTCGCGACCTTCGGCGGCTATCATCGCCCGTCGAGGACGAGCCTGCGCCTCGCCTCCGCCTGCGGCTGTGCCAGCAATTGCGCCGTCCATGGTCACGATCATGCGGCGGCCTATGCGAGCGATGTGCCCTCGACGGACGTCCGCAGTTTCTGGGGTGCCTTTGGCTGCGGCTGCTGGGCGGTCTGAACGATGAGCGAGGCCCCCACTCCCGCGCCGCTGAGCAATCCGGTTTTCCGGGCGCTCTGGATTGCCACGGTCGTCTCCAACATCGGTACCTGGATGCATGATGTCGGCGCTGGCTGGCTTATGACCACGCTGTCGCCGGACCCGCTGATGGTGGCGCTGGTCCAGGCCGCGACGACCTTGCCGATGTTCCTGCTGGCGCTGCCCGGCGGCGCGCTGGCTGACATCGTCGACCGCCGCAAGCTCCTGATCGGCGCCCAGCTCTGCGGGCTGGCGGCCACTGCGGCACTCGCGGCCACGACCTTCGCGGGCCTCACCGGTCCGCTCACGCTGCTCTCTCTCACGGTCGCCATAGCGGCCGGCGCGGCACTGTCGGCCCCTGCCTTCCAGGCGATAGTGCCGGAGCTGGTGCCCGCGGCCGCGGTGCCCCAGGCGGTCGCGCTCAACAGCCTTGGCGTCAACATCGCGCGCGCGATCGGCCCCGCCCTGGGCGGGCTGATCATCGCCCTGTCCGGCCCGGCCGCCGTCTTCGCCCTGAACGCCGTGTCCTTCCTCGGGATTCTCCTGGTGCTGGCGCGCTGGCAGCGTCAGCCCCGAGCTTCCCGCCTGCCGGCCGAGCACTTCTTCGGCGCCCTGCGAGCCGGCGCGCGCTACGCCTCACAGGCTTCAGCCTTGCAGATCGTGCTGATCCGCAGCGCCGGCTTCTTCCTCTTCGCGAGCGCGCTCTGGGCGCTGCTGCCGCTGATCGCCCGTCGCGAGCTCGGGCTCGGCCCGGCCGGTTATGGCGGGCTGCTGACCCTGATGGGACTCGGTGCCGTCGCGGGCGCCATGCTGCTTCCGCGACTGCGCGACAGGCTCTCCGCCAACCGCATGACGATCGTGGCCTCGCTGCTGTTCGCGCTGTCAACGGGCGGGCTCGCGCTCGCGCCCGACTTCGCGACGGCGGGCGCCGTCCTCGCATTGGCGGGGCTTGCATGGATCGCCATGATGTCCGCCCTCAACGGCGCGGCGCAGGCCTCCTCGCCAGCATGGGTGAAGGCCCGCGCACTGGCGATCTATCTTGTGGTCTTTCAGGGAGCGATGACACTTGGCGCCACGCTGTGGGGGACGCTGGCGGCCCGGCTCGGCATCCCCGTCACGCTCGGCATGGCCGCGCTCGGACAGGTCCTGGCGCTGTTCGCGCTGGCCGCGCGCCATCCGCTCGGAGCGATGAGCGGACTGGATCTGTCACCCTCCTCGCACTGGCCCGCCCCGGTCGTCGAAGGCACGGTCGAAGCCGATCGCGGCCCGGTCATGGTGACGATCGAGTATCGCGTCGATCCCGCGCGCATGGCCGATTTCGTCCGCGCGATGCGACCGATGCGCCGCATCCGGCGGCGCGACGGCGCAATCGGCTGGTATCTCCTGCAGGATGCGGCAGCACCCGGCATCGTGGTCGAGAGCTTCGTGCTGGAAAGCTGGCTGGAGCATCTGCGCCAGCACGAGCGCGTCACCCATACCGACCGTGAGCATCAGGCGGCGGCCCATGCCTTTCACCTTGGACCAGAGCCGCCGGTCGTCCGACACCTGATCCAGCCGAGGTGACCGCGTCAGCCGGCCTGCGCGGAAGCCCGATGCTTCAGGCGCCAGACCGTGCTGTGCTTGATTTCGGCATCCTCCAGCGAGCGCGTCACCGGCACGGCATAGCTGGCCAGCGGTTCCAGCCGGTCTTTCGGCAGGTAGCTGCGGCCAGGGTCGCCGATCAGCACCTGCGTCCCTCGTGACGAAAGCTCGCTCAGCCAGGCGATCACGCTTTCGGCCATCGTCCGCTCGTAACAGACATCGCCGGCACAGACGACGTCCCAGCCTTCGTCCCGGCTAACGAGATCATCGAGCCGTACCGTGACCGCGACCCCGTTCGCGGCGGCGTTGAGCGCGATCGCCTCCGCCGCGAAGGCGTCGATGTCGCATGCCTCGACGCTGGCTGCTTCTCCCTTCGCCGCGGCAATGCCGACGAGGCCGGATCCGCTCGCGAAATCCAGCACGCGCCGGCCCCGCACGATTGCGGCATCGTCGAGCAGGTAGCGCGCCAGCGCCTGACCGCCGGCCCAGGCGAAGGCCCAGAAGGGCGGCGGCAGGCCGATCGTCGCCAACTCGTCCTCGGTCTTCTGCCAGAGTTCCGTCGCCTCCTGCGCGACATGAAGGCTGATCTCAGGAGCATGCGGCACCGGCAGGAGCGTCGTGTGCTCCAGGATGAAGCCGCGCCTGTCCAGCAAGGCGACGGGCGCGCTCATGCCGCGACATCCGTGGTCGGTCGGCTGAGCAGGCTGCGATAGAGCGCCTTGACCGCATTCATGACGTCGCGCTCGGTATGCCCGTCGATCAACCTGGCCCGAGCGCTGGCGCCCATCCGCTCAGCCAGCGCCGGGGCTCGCGACAGCGTGATCAGCGCCTGGGCGAGGGCGGCGGCATCGTCCACCGGCACCACCATGCCGTCCTGCCCGTCGCGCACGAAGCTGCGGCAGCCGGGAACGTCGGTCGTCAGGATCGGCCTGCCGCAGGCTGCGGCCTCCAGGATGGTGCGCGGCAAGCCCTCGCCACCGCGCGAGGGCAGGATGCAGAGGTGATGTCGGCGCCAGACGCCCTCGATGTCGCGCGTCGGCCCGGCCCAGGTGATGCCGGGTCGCGACGCCCACTGCTTCAGCGTGTCCTCGGGGATCGCCTTGGGGTTGGAGGGATCGGGCGCGCCATGAATGGTGAGTTCGACCCGCGCCCCTTCCGCCCGCGCCAGCTTGACCGCCTCGACCGCGAGGTCGACCCCCTTGGACCAGAGCATGCGGGCGACCAGCGCGACCTTGAGCGGCGGCGTCGCCGGCATCGGCTCCGGCATCAGGATCAAGGGATCGACGCCCGCACCGCCGACGATCGCCACCTTGCTGGCGTCCTGCGGGTCGAGACCGAGCGTGACTGGGTCGTCCGGGTTCTCGAACAGGAAGCGGACCTGCGGCCCGTCGATCGCCCCTCGCAGCCATGTCGTCGCCGCCAACCTTGCCGCAGCCGCGAGCGCGTCCTGCCTGGCCCCGAGGAAGCCGAGGCCCGTCAGCGCGTAGACCCGTCGATCGACGCCGGCGAGCTTGCCGGCCAGCCCGGCGAGCGCGATCGGCTTCAGCGCGATGCAGTGCAGGACGTCTGGCCGTTCTGCCTCGATCAGCCGTCTCAGCGCCAACACCTGGCGAAACAGTGCCCGCGGATCGAGGCTGCGGCGCTCCGCCTCAAGCGCGATCAGCCGGGCGCCTGTCGCCTCGATGACGCGGCGGTGATGCCGTTCACGCGCGATCACCGCGACATCGAAATCGAGCTCGCGCGCAGCCCGCGCCATTGGCAGGAAATGCGAAGCGAAGAACCAGTCCTCAGTCGCGACGAAGAGAAGTTTCGGTCGGGGCATGGCGCGACATCAGTCCGATGCGGCGCCGAAGGTCAAGCGGCGGCTGCATCGAAAGCCCGCCAGGACAGGCGTTTGACACCACGCCTTGATGCATCGGGCCGCCGACGTGCTAGGCTTCGATCGGGGTGGAGACAGAGATGGACCGATCTTCGAGCCGATCGCCGCTGGAAGCCTTCCCGTCGGCCGTGGCCAGACTGCGTGCGGCGCTCGCTCATGTCGCCAATGGCGATGTCGGGCCGATCAAGGCCATCTGCTCGCATGCCGACGACGCGACCAGCATGTATGGCTGGGGCGGCTACGAGAAGGGCTGGAGCGACATCTCCAAGCGCTGGGACTGGGCCGGACAGCAGTTCAGGGGCGGCACCGTAAGCCACAGCAATCTCACGACCATCGTCGGAACCGAACTCGCCTACACGACCGACATCGAGACCTTCAACGTGACGCTTCCCGGCATGGAGAAGCCGACGCAATGGACCAACCGGGTCACCCACATCTTCCGCTTCGAGGAGGGTGGCTGGCGGCTGCTGCACCGCCACGCCAACCGGCTGGAACGGCAAGCCGAACCGGTGCAGCGCGTCGATGGCGACGCCAACGCGACAAGTCGAACCTAGGGGCCCACGTCCCGATCCGCAGCCTTCAAGGCCGCGAAGCGGTGACCGGCAGGGCGCGCGCCAGCGCCGCGGGGGCATCGATGCGGCCGGCGCCATAGACGGGATCGCGCCCCCTCGAGCCGAGATCAATCGCACTTTCGGTCAGCAGCCGGCGCATGCCGGCCGGATCGAGATCCGGCCGCTTTTCCAGCACCAGAGCGACCAGCCCGGAAACATGGGCGGCTGCGATGGACGTGCCGGACGAGAAGGCGTAGCGCCCCTGCGGCTCGGCCGCGAGCACGTCGACGCCCGGCGCCGCGACCGCGACATAGGCCCCGCGATTGGCCCGTGCGAAGATCTTGTCGTCGGCATCGGTGGCGGTGACCGCGATCACATTCGCGTCGGCGCCCGGATAGAGCGGCGCAGCGCCGGGTCCGCCATTCCCGGCGGCAGCGACCGCGATCACGCCCTTGGCCGCGACCCCGGCGAGGCCCCGCGACAGCAGCCGGTCTTCAGGGCCGGCAAAGCTCAGATTGATCACGCGGGCGCCCTGGTTCACGGCCCATTCGAGTGCCGCGATGATGTGCAGGCTCGTGCCGCTGGCCGAAGCCGAGCTGGCCCGGCCCGAAAAGGCCCGTGCCACCAAAAGGCGGGCTGCCGGCGCCACGCCCTGCAACTGCCCCTGTGCGACCATCGCCGCAGCCATCGCGGTGCCATGCGCATGCGGGATGAATTCTTCGCCGAGCGCGTCGTAGAGACCCGTGACCGCCCCTCGCAGCTCGGGATGGCTGACGTCGACGCCGGAATCGATCACGGCGACGCGGACCGCATTGCCACGCGCGAGCTTGTGGACATCGCCGAGCCTCAGCTTGTCGACGACATATTGCGGCGGCAGTTCGCGACGCGGTGCCGGCGTCGCCCGAACGGCGGCGGGGTCCGACAGCCGCAGCGTCGGCACGCCGGTCCCTGCTCCGCCGGAAGCGGTCGTGCTGACCTGCTGCGCCATCTCCTGCTGGAGTTCGTAGGTGAAGTTCGGCTGCGCGCCGGCGATAGCGTTGTCGTCGGCCATCTGCGTCAGCACGGCGCGCAGGTCGCGGCCCGCTTCCAGCCGGGCGCGGATGATCGTGGTCCCGGCGAGCTCGACCCTCCGACTGGTGATCAATGTCGCGCCATAGCGCCGCAGCACGGTGTCGGCCTGGGCATCGGGAGCGAGCTCGAACAGGATCTCGCCGGGAACGAAACGGTTCTCGTCGGCAGCCGGGACGACGGTGCGCGAACGCTGCGGCCCAAACGGGAATTGCCATGCCGGCGGCGGCACGGTGATCGTTCGGGTCTGGCCCGACGAACCGGCGGGAGGCGTATTGCCGCCCCCCGGACCGGGTTGCTGGGCAGAAGCAGGAGCCAGCGCGAGCATCAGGGCGACGCAGCCCCCGCCGGCCAGCCGCAGGGCCGAGGCAGCGCGAAGACAGGCGAGATGGCGGGGCAACGTCATGATGCGCTCTCCCGATATGATCGGATGCAGCGACGGCTTACCAGAATGGTGACCGTCCGTCACCGGCCCGGCGCCGTCACGGCGCCGGCGCGACGAACCTGACGATCGCGGCCTCCGCCTTCATCCGCGCCGCGATCGCGTCGAGTTGCGCCTGTGTCAGCGAGGCATCGCCGACGCGGACCTTGAAGTAGCCGTTGGCACGGGGGCCATCGACGACCGAGGCGTCGAAGCGCTTGAAGAAGGAAGCGATATCGCCGGCACGCGCATCCGTGGCGAAGCTCAGCAGCACATAGCGCTCGGAAGATTGCGAGGGCGCCGAAGCCGTCTCGAAGCCGGTCCGGTCGCGCAGGGCGATGCTGGTCAGCGCCGCGCCCTGGATCGCGATCAGCGCGCAGGCCGCAGCTCCCGCCCAGGCCAGCCGGCGCGGCGGCTGAGACGCGAGCAGGTTACCCAGGCGGCTCATGAAGCCACCCTTGGCGGCCGCGAGCAGGCCGACTTTGCGCGGCTCTGCCTCCATCCCGGCCATCAGCCGGTCGAGGGCGCGCGGCGACGGCGCTCCAAGGCTCTCGTTGAACAGCGTCGTCTCGGCCATATCGTCGCGGATGATGTCGAGCCGCTGGGCGAGCTCCGGATCAGTGGCCAGAGCCGCCTCGATGCGAGCCTTGTCGGCAGCCGAGATCCGGCCATTGGCATAGAACGGCAGCAGCAGTTCGAGTTCCGCGCGCTTCGGATCGGTCGCGATGGCGTCGGTCATGACTGAGCTCCAGAACGGCTCGATTGATGGCGGCAAGGCATCGACGGAACGCGACGAGGCGGGTTCAGGCTCGGATCGGCCTTACGGCCATCCCCGGTCGATCCCGGCGGTCTTGAGCAGCTCGCCCAGCTTCTTGCGGGCATGGAAAAGTCGCGTCTTGACCGTGTTCTCGGGAATGCCGACGATTTTCGCGACCTCCTCGACGGAGCTTTCGTGATAATAGACGAGGTCGATGACTTCCGCATGCTCGCGGGAGAGCTGACCGAGGCAGGCGCGGATGGCGAGACCTTTGTCCTGCTTCTGCATGACGACCTCGGGGTCGTCGGCCTCGTCCTCGATGCTTTCGGCGAATTCGTCGTCGAGGCCGGCGTCGCGGCGCTTGCGCAAGGCCGAATAGGACTTGTTACGCGCGATCGTGAGCAGCCAAGTCGTGACCGAGGAACGTCCCTCGAAGCGGTCGGCCTGCCGCCAGAGATCCATGAAGACGTCACCGGTCACATCCTCCGCCATCGTCTCGTCGCGCAACAGCCGCAGCGAGAAGCGATAAACCCGCGTCTGGTGCCGCGAAAACAGCACCTTCATTGCGAGCCGTTCGCCCCCGGCGATGCGCTTGACGAGTTCTTCGTCCGATTCCGTATGCATTGCCCTCGAGGCCTGACATCCGGCTCGCAAGGGATGGTCGCAGCGAGCATGGAAAAGGTTCAACCGGCAGCGAAATAATTCGGGCTGCGGCGACTTTCCATACGTCATCGCCAGCGATGGTCAACCGGAAGTGACGCCGATGCCGTCGGAACATGCGAAAACGCGCCGGCGATCCTGCGCCAGCGTCGATATCGGGGCGTTCATGGTGGTTTTCAGCGGCGGGCGCCGCGACGGCTAGGCCGCCAGGCAAACGCAGCGCCACCGCTCCGTGCGCCAGGGTGAAGCGGCAACACGGGCGGCAGGCAAGGCAACGGGAGCAACCGCCCCCGGTGTCGGGAGGTCAGCGGCGGCCTTTGCCGGCAGAGCGCATCTGCATGTACTGGACGGCCTCGAGCAGCACCTTGCGCGGGCGCTCGGCATCGCGCTTGGCCTGCTCGGCCTTGCGCGCGGCTTCGCGCGCCAGCTCGGCGATGCGCTCTTCCTCGGCGATGCGGGCACGCTCGATCTCGGCGAGGCGCTCCTGCTCGGCGCGGATTGCGGCCTTCTCGGCCTCGCGCTCGGCGCGGGCTGCGGCGATGGCCTCGCGTTCCGCGCGTCGCTGCTGCATGATCGGGTCATCCGGACCGGGCCTTGCCTTGAATCGCTCGAGGAGCGCCTTCTTGGCGGCTGCCGAATTGGCCTGACGATCAGTGAAGCTGCGGTCGTTCGGGTTCTTCAAGGGTTGCCTTCTCTCGGGTTGTCACGGGCGCGATGTCGGCCCGCGTGGGCGCAATAATCCAAAATGCGCCCGGTGGGTATCGAATTCAGCGCGGCGCGGATGCGCTTCCAGCGCGTACCGGCCTGGGCTTGGGCTTCGGCGCGGCGATCAGGCCTTCGCGCTGCATCTGCTTGCGGGCGACCTTGCGCGCACGGCGGATGGCATCGGCCTTCTCGCGAACGCGCTTCTCGGACGGCTTCTCATATGCCGAACGCCGCTTCATCTCGCGGAACACGCCTTCACGCTGCATCTTCTTCTTCAGTACCCGGAGGGCCTGGTCGACATTATTGTCGCGAACGAGAACCTGCATGTGTCTCTCCTGCGGTTAGAGTATCGGCCCGAAAAGTGCGCACCGGCTCTCGGAAAGCCGCTGCGAAACTCAAACAGCCAGGAAGAAAAAAGGGCCGGGCATAATTCCCGACCCTTCGTCGCGCCGCGTCATCGAGGCGTTGAAATGGCGGGCGCCAGTACATCCGTGGTCGCCCTGCCTGATCTCAATGCCCGCCGACGCGGCTTCCGTCTCACTCGGCGCGGAGCTGGTCGGCCGACATCTTACCCGAACGCTTGTCCTGCGTCAGCTCAAAGGAGATCTTCTGACCTTCCCTGAGATCCCGCATGCCAGCGCGCTCGACGGCGCTGATGTGGACGAACACGTCCTGGCCACCATCATCCGGCTGAATGAAACCGAAACCCTTGGTCGAATTGAACCACTTGACTGTACCGACGCTCATGACGAACCCTTTCACGGCATTATTGTGGGGCGCGCGAAGGAGTTCACGCGCCGGCATATTCGAATTTTACCGGGAAGGTCATCAGCAGGCGCATTGCACATGCGCAGGGCCAAGTCGTTCACGAGGCCAAGTCGCTCGGCCCAAATATCGACCCACCCCATATGGGCGCTCGAAACCTCATTGTCAATGCAACCGCCGCGCGAATGCAGGCCGCGCGCGGCGGCCACACGGTTCAGACGCTTTACAATGACGCGCTTTTCGCCAACAGGCTGCCTTCGAGATCGCCAACCCGTCCGTTCCCTACCCGTGCAGACGTCCTCGCCCGTGCAGACGCCCTCGCTGAACCAGTTCCGCCGCATCGTCGTCAAGGTCGGCTCGAGTCTGCTCGTCGATCGCGGGCGGGGCCGCCTGCGCCAGGCCTGGCTCGCGGCGCTGGCCGAGGATCTCGCCGAACTGCATCAGCGCGGCGCCGATGTCCTCGTCGTCTCCTCGGGCGCGATCGCGCTTGGCCGCACGGTCCTGGGCCTGCCCTCCGGGCCGCTGCGCCTAGAGGAAAGCCAGGCCGCCGCTGCGGTCGGCCAGATCGCTTTGGCACGAACCTGGTCGGAGGCGCTCGGCCATCACGGCCTGACCGCCGGGCAGATCCTGCTGACGCTGGCGGACACCGAGGAGCGGCGACGCTATCTCAATGCCCGCGCCACGCTCGGCCGGCTGCTCGACCTGCGCGCGATTCCCGTCATCAACGAGAACGACACGGTCGCGACCAGCGAGATCCGCTATGGCGACAATGACCGGCTCGCTGCCCGCGTCGCCACCATGGCAGGCTCCGACCTGCTCGTTCTGTTCTCCGACATCGACGGCCTTTACACCGCCCCGCCCGCCCGCGATCCGCAGGCGCGGCATATCCCGCTGGTCGAGAAGATCACGCCCGAGATCGACGCGATGGCGGGCGGGGCAGCGTCCGAGCTCTCGCGCGGCGGCATGCGCACCAAGATCGAAGCCGGCAAGATCGCAGCCGCCGGCGGCACCCATATGCTGATCGCCGACGGCCGGCCGAAGAACCCGCTCGGCGCCATCATGGCCGGCGGGCGCTGCACCTGGTTCCTCACCGCGTCGACACCTGCGACCGCGCGCAAGACCTGGATCGCCGGCTCGCTCGAGCCGCGCGGGGCGCTTCACGTCGACGCCGGCGCGGCCCGCGCGCTACGTGGTGGCGCGAGCCTCCTGCCGGTCGGAGTCAGCCGGATCGAGGGTGACTTCGCCCGCGGCGACGCCGTGCTGATCCGCGACCCAGAAGGCCGCGTGCTTGGCCGCGGGCTCGTCGCCTATGATGCCAGCGAGGCCGGCCTCGTTCTCGGCAAGGCTTCGCGCGACATCGAGGCGATCCTCGGCTATCCCGGCCGCGCCGAAATGATCCACCGGGACGACATGGCGCTCGGCGTCGGCTAGGGTTGCACCGCAATGGCGTTTGGCAGGGTGGAAATGACGAGCGATAGCGCGCGCCGCATGGTCTCGACAGGCAGCGAGGCCCGCATGGACGACGCGGCTGGCGACGTCTCCACGCAGATGCGGGCCCTGGGACGGCGCGCCCGCGCTGCCGCGCGGCTGATCGCGCTTGCACCGGAGGCGCGACGCAACGCCGCACTCCGGGCCATGGCCGCAAGCCTGCGCGACCGCGCCGGCCCGATCCTGGCGGCCAATGCGCTGGACCTCGCCGAGGCCCGCGCCGCCGGCCAGAACGCGGCCTTCATCGACCGGTTGCTGCTCGACGCCGGCAGGCTCGACGATGTCGCGACGGCCGTCGCCAGCGTCGCCGGCCTGCCCGACCCGTTGGGCCGGGTTCTGGCTTCGTGGACGCAGCCCAACGGCCTGCGCTTCGAGCGCGTCGCAACGCCGCTCGGCGTCATCGCAGTGATCTTCGAGAGCCGCCCGAACGTCACCGCCGATGCCGGCGCGCTATGTCTCAAGAGCGGCAATGCCGCGATCCTGCGCGCCGGCTCGGACAGCTTCCGCACCGCGACCGAAATCGCCGTCGCCCTGCGTGAGGGCTTGGAGAACGCCGGCCTGCCGAGCGACGCGATCCAGCTGGTGCCGACGCGGGACCGTGCCGCCGTCGGCGAGATCCTGAAGGGCCTCGACGGCAATATCGACGTCGTCGTGCCGCGCGGCGGCAAGAGCCTGGTCGCTCGCGTCCAGAGCGACGCCCGGGTGCCGGTCTTCGCCCACCTGGACGGCAACTGTCATGTCTATGTCCACGCCGCGGCTGATCTCGCCATGGCGCGCGAGATTGTCCTCAACGCCAAGCTCCGACGCACCGGCGTCTGCGGCTCGGCCGAGACCCTGCTGGTCGACCGGGCCTGCGCGCAGACGCATCTGCGCCCGCTCGTCACGGCCCTGCTCGACGCCGGCTGCGCGGTGCGCGGCGACGGCGAGACGCAGGCGGCCGACGCCCGCACCACGCCGGCGAGCGAGGAGGACTGGGCGACGGAGTATCTCGACCGGATCATCGCCGTGAAGGTCGTCGCGGGGCTCGATGAGGCCATCGCCCATGTCGAGCGTTACGGCTCGCATCATACCGATGCGATCGTCACCGCCGAAGAGGTAGCCGCCGCGCGCTTCCTGGCGGAGGTCGATTCGGCGATCGTGCTGCACAACGCCTCGACCCAGTTCGCCGACGGCGGGGAATTCGGCTTCGGCGCGGAGATCGGCATCGCCACCGGCCGCATGCATGCGCGTGGGCCGGTCGGCGTCGAGCAGCTCTGCTCCTTCAAGTATCGCGTCCATGGCAACGGCCAGATCCGACCGTGACATATGATCCCGCGGCGACGCGCACTCCTCCCGTGACGACGGACCATCTGCGGCTGCCCCCGCATGCTCCCGGGCTGCGCATCGGGCTGTTCGGCGGCACCTTCAACCCGGCCCATGACGGCCACCGCATGGCCAGCCTGACGGCACTGCGTCGGCTCCAGCTCGACCGCGTCTGGTGGCTGGTCACGCCCGGCAACCCGCTGAAGGACAATACCGCCCTGCCCTCTCTGGCGGAGCGTATTCGGTTCAGCCGCAAGCTCGCTGACCATTCGCGCATCCATGTCACCGGCATCGAGGCGAAGCTGCGCACCCGCTACACCGCGGACACTCTGCGGGCGCTGAAGCGGCGCTGCCCGGGCGTGAATTTCGTCTGGATCATGGGCTCCGACAATCTCGCCAGCTTCCACCGCTGGAACGAGTGGCGGGCCATCGCCCGGATGATGCCGATCGCGGTGATCGACCGGCCCGGATCGACCCATAGCTCGGTCGCGTCGCCTGCCGCCAACTGGTTGTCACGTTGGCGAATTTCGGAGAGTCAGGGCGCCGCGCTCGCCCGCACGAAGCCTCCGGCCTGGATATTCCTGCATGGCCGGCGCTCGGATCTGTCGTCGACGATGTTGCGCGAACAGGCCGAACGCGATTGAATTTTGGGCCGATCCGGGGTATTTTTACATAGTCGCGCCGTGAGCGCGTCGAACATGTGAGGATACGGAACTGAACCGTTCAACCCTTGGCGAAGCCGAGCCGAAGCCGCTTCCCAACGCCGCTGTGTCGGAGAACCCCTCTGCCGACAGCGTAGCCCTCGCACTGCACGTTCTCGAAGATATGAAGGCCGAAGACGTCACGGTCATCGACCTGGTCGGCAAGACCTCTCTGGCGGATGCGATGATCATCGCTTCGGGCCGTGTGAACCGTCACGTCGCCTCCATCGCCGATGCTCTGATCGAGGCGATCAAGAATTCCGGCCTGCCGGCGCCCAAGGTCGAGGGCATGCCGGCCTGCGACTGGGTGCTGATCGACACCGGCGACATCATCGTCCACGTCTTCCGGCCGGAAGTGCGCCAGTTCTACAATCTCGAGAAGATGTGGGGCGCCGACAGGCCGAACGAACGTCTGGTCAGCTGACGACCAGGCGCGAGCCTGGGCGAAGCAGCCAGACTGATTGAAGCAGGTAGCATGCGCCTTGCCCTGATCGCCGTCGGCCGCCTCAAGGACGGTCCGGAACGCGAGCTCTGCGAGCGCTACCGCGAGCGTGCGGCCACGCTGGGGCGCGGCCTCGGCCTGGCCGGGCCCGAGATCATCGAGATCCCCGAAAGCCGCGGCCGAAGGCCCGACGAGCGCAAGCGCGACGAAGCCGCCGCCATCACGGCAAGACTGTCTCCCGGGCTGGTGATTGCGCTCGACGAGCGCGGCAAGAGCCAGAACAGCGACGCCTTCGCCGCCCGCATCGCAGCCGCCAGGGATGCGGGGACGGCTTCCGCCAGCCTCGTCATCGGCGGTGCCGATGGCCTCGCCGAAGAGATCCGTGCCGCTGCCGGCCTGACGCTCGCCTTCGGCGCGCTGACGATCCCGCATCAGCTGGTGCGGGTGCTCGTCCTCGAACAGCTCTACCGGACGATGACGATCCTGGCCGGACACCCTTATCATCGCGCATGAGCCCTTTCCGGCATCTGATTCGCAGGTCGCGAGCCGGCACGGCCTGGCGCCGTAGCGCCCTGCTGGTCGCCTTGTCGCTGTCCTGCGCCCCGGCATCTGCCCAGCCCCAGACTCCTGACCCGGACGCGCTCGCCCGCGAGGCGATGCAGAAACTCGTGGAAAAGCAGGCGCGCGAAGCCGAACTCAAGGCGCTCGAGCAGCGGCTCGCCGGCAATGCCGAGGCACGCGCCAAGCTCGAGGCCGAGATCGCCGCCATCCGCGCCGACCGCGCCGCGCTCAACAAGGCCCTGCTCGATACCACCGCCCGGGCCCAGGGCGCCGAGCAGCGCGTCAGCACGCTCGAACAGAGGCTTGCGCTGCTGCAGTCGAGCGAGACGGCGATCCGCCGCTCGCTGGAAGGCCGGCGCGGGCTGATCGCCGAGGTGCTGGCCGCCCTGCAGCGCATCGGCCGGCGCCCGCCACCGGCCGTGCTGGTGCGCCCGGAGGACATTCTGGAGGCGGTACGAGCCTCGATGTTGCTCGGCGCCGTCGTGCCCGACCTGCGTCAGGAAATCGAAGTCCTCGGCACCGATCTCGCCGAACTCGTCCGGTTGCGCGAGGGCATCGCCAATGAACGCAAGGCGATCTCCGCCGAGATGGAACAGCTCGCGGGCGAGCGCCAGCGCCTCGCCTCGCTGGTCGAGGCCAGACGCGCCCGCGAGGCCAGCGCGACCAAGGACGCCGAGACCCAGCGCGGGCAGGACAGCGAACTCGCCGCCCAGGCCCGCAGCCTGCGCGATTTCGTCGAGCGCATGGAGAAGGAGATCTCGGTCGCGAACCGTGCCGCCGAGCAGGCGCGCCAGGCGCTCGAGAACGAGACGAAGGAACAGCGCCAGCGCATGGCGGCTCTGGCGTTCAAGGACCCCGCCCGGCTCAGCCCCAAGATCGCCTTCGCCGAGGCACGGGGCTTGCTTCCCCTTCCCGCGGCAGGATCACAATTGCGTGGTTTTGGCGATTCCGACGGTGCCGGCGGCACAACGCGCGGAATTTCGCTGGAGACACGCCCCGGCGCCCTAGTTTCGGCGCCTTCGGACGCTTGGGTGGTTTATGCAGGGCCGTTCCGGTCATTCGGGCAACTCTTGATCCTGAATGCGGGCGGGGGGTACTATATGTTGCTAGCCGGCATGCAGCGGATCGACGTCGCGCTGAACCAGTTCGTCCTCGCGGGGGAGCCGGTTGCGGTCATGGGCGAAACGTCGGAAGCTGCTGCGACGATCGTAGGTTCGGGAGCCGGGCAGCCGGTTCTCTACATTGAGTTCAGAAAAGACGGTGTTTCGGTCGACCCGGCGCCGTGGTGGACGAAACCGCTTGGCGAAAAGGTTCGCGGATGATGCGCAAGGTTTCTCTCGTTTTCGCCGGAGCCGTCCTCGGCGCGGGCCTGACCGGACTGGTCACGCAGACGCGCCTGCTGACGTCGACCAGCGCGGTCGCAGCCTCGGCCGAGGTCTACCGCAGCCTGAACCTGTTCGGTGACATCTTCGAGAAGATCCGCACCGACTATGTCGAGAAGCCCGACGAGCAGAAGCTGATCGAAGCCGCGATCAACGGCATGGTCTCGTCACTCGACCCGCACTCGTCCTATCTCGACGCCAAGTCCTTCCGCGACATGGACACCGACATGCGCGGCCAGTTCGGCGGGCTCGGCATCGAGGTCACGATGGATGACGGCATCCTCAAGGTCGCCAAGCCGATCCGCGACACGCCCGCCTTCAAGGCAGGCATTCTTGCCAACGACATTATCACCCAGATCGACGGCCAGGAAGTGAAGGGCCTGTCCCTGACCCAGGCGGTCGAGAAGATGCGCGGCATCATCAACACCCAGGTCAAGCTCAAGGTCGATCGACCGGGCAAGCCCGAGCCGCTCGAATTCACGCTGACGCGCACGACCATCGTGGTTCCGGCCGTCGAGGAGCGTGTCGAGGGCGATGTCGGCTATATCCGCATCGGCACCTTCAGCGAGCAGACCTATGAGGGCCTGCGCAAGGCGATCGACAAGGTCAACGCCGATATCGGCGCCGACAAGATCAAGGGCTACGTCATCGACCTCCGCAACAACCGCGGCGGGCGCCTCGACCAGTCCGTGCTGGTCTCCGACGCCTTCCTCGAGCGCGGCAAGATCGTCTCGACGCGCGGCCGCAACGCCGAGGAGACTCAGGTCTTCAATGCCAAGACGGGTGACCTGACCAAGGGCAAGCCTGTCGTCGTGCTGATCAACGGTTCGTCCGCCTCGGCGGCCGAAATCGTCGCCGGCGCCCTGCAGGACCACAAGCGCGCGACCGTCATGGGCACGCGCTCCTTCGGCAAGGGCTCGGTCCAGACCGTGATCCCGCTCGCCGGCAATGGCGGCCTGCGCCTGACCACCGCGCGCTACTACACGCCGTCGGGCAACTCGATCCAGGCCAAGGGCATCACCCCGGACATCGAGGTCGTCCAGGACATTCCGCCGGAGCTCAAGGACAAGCTCGCCGAGAACAAGGGCGAAGCGGCGCTGAAGGGCCATCTGAAGGCCGGCGACGGCAAGGACGAGCAGTCCGGCTCGGCGTCCTATGTCCCGAACGACCCGACCAAGGACACCCAGCTGATCGCGGCGCTGAACCAGATCCGCGGCGTCAAGAAAGACGCTGCCGCTCCGGCTCCTGCGCCGTCGACAGAGGCCCCCAAGCCGAACTGAGCCCGAGCCGAACGTACGGCGAGACAGCTTCGCCGTCACGGTATGCCGAGTTCTCGGCGGGAAAGGGCGACAGGGCGCGCGGGAGGCTGTCTGATTCGATCCGAATCTGACAGACTCTCGCATTGCGGGTCACTGATTCGGGTCCGCTTCGCATGCTTGAGGACGGCTTCGCTTGGCCGGAACGCCGCTCAATGAGCTCAACCGGCCGCTCGGCCAGGACCGCGCCACGCCCCCGGGCAAGCCATGGGGACGCTGGATTTCGTTCGCCTGCGTCGGCGCAATCGGCCTGATCTGGGCATCGATCGCGCTGATCGTCGCCATCCGCCGCGATCCCGATGGCGGCGAACCGATGGCCACCGCCCTGATCGAGACGCGCCCCGCCCCCGCCCAGACCGCTCCGGCCGCGTCGCAGCCGGAAGCGACGCCGGTTGCGCGCGCGCAGTCCAGTGCCCGCCAGCTCGAAAGCGAATCCGGTGTCACCGTCGTGCGGCCGGGCTCCGACGCGCCCGGCGCCATCGTCATCACCATCCCCGACAACCCGACGGCAGTGAAGCTCGCGGCGGCCCCCGACAAGCGCCTGGTCGAGCGCACCCGTCACGGCCTCTTGCCCAAGCTCGGCCCCGATGGCGCGACCCCGGCTCAGGTCTATGCCCGCCCGCTCGGCCCGCCGCCGGCCGGCAAGGTCGCCGGTCATATCGCCATTCTGGTCGGCGGCCTCGGCATCAGCCAGAACGGCACGGCCGACGCGATCAGCAAATTGCCCGGCGCCGTCTCGCTCGCCTTCGCTCCCTATGGCGCGGAGCTGGAGCGCACCGTCCAGCGCGCCCGCAGCGAGGGCCACGAGGTCTTCCTCCAGGTTCCGATGGAGCCGTTCGACTATCCTGACAACGATCCGGGCCCGCACACCCTGCTGACCGGCCCGAAATCGACCGACAACATCGACCGGCTGCACTGGGTGCTCGGCCGCTTCACCGGCTATGTCGGCATCGTCAATTTCCTCGGCGGGCGACTGACGTCGGATGACACCGCCCTATCCCCGATCCTGCGCGAGCTCGCCGGGCGCGGACTGATGGTCGTCGATGACGGTTCGTTCCCGCGCAGCCTGCTCGCCTCCTCCGCCGCCCGCGCGCAGATCCCGGCGATGAAGGTCGATCGCGTCGTCGATACGGTCGCCCGCCCCGATGCGATCGACAAGGAACTGGCTGGCATCGAGGCCATGGCGCGCGAACAGGGCGTCGCCGTCGCCAGTGCCAGTGCCCTGCCGGTCTCGATCGAGCGCATCGCGCGCTGGGCCCAATCGCTCGAAGGCAAGGGCCTGGTGATCGTGCCGGTCAGCGCGGCGCCCAGCCTTCGCGGCCCGAAGACGACCGGATCCCTGAGATGACGAAAGCTCCGATGACGAATGCGCCGCCGGAAGGCTATCGTCCCTGCGTGGGGCTGGCCCTGTTCAACCCCCAGGGCCTCGTCTTCGTCGGGCGGCGGGCCAACAAATCCCTGCGCGAGCATGTCGCGGAAGGCCATGAATGGCAGATGCCGCAAGGCGGCATCGACAAGGGCGAAACGCCGCTGCAGGCCGCCACGCGCGAACTGCAGGAGGAGACCAACGTCACCTCCGTCTCCCTGCTGGCCGAGGCCCCCGGGTGGCTGAGCTATGATCTGCCCACCGAGATCGGCAAGGAGGCCTGGAAGGGCCGCTGGCGCGGCCAGGCGCAGAAATGGTTCGCCTTCCGCCTGACCGGCCCCGAGAGCGAGATCGACATCGAGACGCCGGCCGGAGGCCACAAGGCCGAGTTCGACGCCTGGCGCTGGGAGCGGCTCGACAGGACGCCGGCGCTGATCATCCCGTTCAAACAGGGTGTCTATCGCGAGGTCGCGACGCTGTTTGCGCCCTTCGCGGCCGTCTGACGACGCGGTTCGCCACGAAGGAAGCCGACATGCAGTTCGACAGCGATCTCGGGCCGGTCTCCCCGGCCCTGCGCGAACGCCTCGCTCCCGGCGGAATTCTGCGCGCCGGCATCAACCTCTCCAACTTCCTGCTGGTATCGGCCCGGACCGAAGATGGCGGCCCGGCCGGCGTCTCGCCCGACATGGCCCGCGCCATCGCCGACCATCTCGGCGTCGCCTTGCGCTATGTGCCCTACGCCTCCCCGGCCTTGCTCGCCGATGCGGCGGCGCGGGACGAATGGGACATCGGCCTGATCGGCGCCGAACCGCAGCGCGCCGAGTCGATCGCCTTCACGCCCGCCTATGCCGAGATCGAGGCGACTTATCTCGTACCGGCAGGCTCCCGCCTGACCAGCATCGCGGCGGTCGACGCGCCAGGCGTGCGGATCGCGGTCACCGGAAAGACCGCCTACGGCCTCTGGCTCGACCGCAACATCCGTGAGGCCGAGCTCGTCCGGACGGCGACGATGGACGAGACGCTAGCCGATTTCCGCGACCGCAACCTCGAAGCTCTTGCCGGCCTGCGCGCCAGGCTGAACTCGGATCTGACGGAACTTCCGGGCGCACACATCCTCGATGGGCGCTTCATGGCGGTACAACAGGCGATCGGCGTCCCCCGCAGCCATGATGGCAGCGAGGCCGCTATCGCCTGGCTGACGCGCTTCGTCGAACGCGCCAGGGCCTCGGGCTTCGTCGCCGAACTGATCCGCAAGCATGGCGTCCATGATCTGAGCGTCGCCCAGAGCTGAGCAGGGTTGATTCCCGCCGCCTCGCGGCCCACCCTCCGGCCCTTCCGGAACCGGCTTTCCGCTTCGCGGGTTGCCGTGGCGGCTGCCATGCCGGACCAGTGAAACAGATAGGAGTTTCAGCGTGCAGGACGAGATTTGGACGCAGCTTGCCGATCACCGCGAAGCGACAAGCGAGCGCGATCTGCGCACGCTCTTCGCGCAGGACAGCGCACGCTTCTCCAGCTTCTCGGCCCGGCTCGACGACCTGCTGCTCGACTATTCCAAGACTGCCGTCACGTCCGACACGATGGCGCTGCTGCTGAAGCTCGCCCAGGCCGCCGATGTCGCCGGCAAGCGCGATGCCATGTTCGCGGGCGAGGCGATCAACACGACCGAGAAACGCGCCGTCCTGCACACCGCCCTGCGCGCCCCGGCGGGCAGCCGCGTGATGGTCGAGGGCGTCGATGTGATGCCGGAGGTCCATGCCACGCTGGACCGGCTCGCCACCTTCGCCGAAGGCGTACGCAGCGGCTCGATCGCCTCTTCCGACGGCAAGCCCTTTACCGACGTCGTCAATATCGGCATCGGCGGCTCGGATCTCGGCCCGGTCATGGCGACGCTGGCGCTGGCGCCCTATCACGACGGGCCGCGCCTGCATTACGTCTCGAATGTCGACGGCGCCCATATCGCCGACACGCTGGCCAAGCTCGATCCGGCACGCACGCTGGTAATCGTGGCCTCCAAGACCTTCACCACCATCGAGACCATGACCAATGCCGCGACTGCCCGGCGCTGGATCGCCGGCGCGCTCGGGGAGAAGGCCGTCGGCGCCCATTTCGCCGCGGTCTCGACCGCGCTGGACAAGGTCGGCGCCTTCGGCATCGCGCCCGACCGCATCTTCGGCTTCTGGGACTGGGTCGGCGGGCGGTATTCGGTCTGGTCCGCCATCGGCTTGCCGGTGATGATCGCAATCGGTGCCGAGAACTTCCGCGCCTTCCTCGCCGGCGCCCATGCGCTAGACGAGCATTTCCGCACGGCCCCGCTCGAGCGCAACCTGCCGGTTCTGCTCGGTCTGATCGGTATCTGGCACCGCGATGTCTGCGGCTATCCTGCCCGCGCCATCCTACCCTACGACCAGCGCCTGCTGCGCCTGCCCGCCTATCTGCAACAGCTCGACATGGAATCGAACGGCAAGCGCGTCCGCAAGGACGGCTCACCCGTTACCCGCGCGACCGGCCCGCTGGTCTGGGGCGAGCCCGGCACCAATGGCCAGCACGCCTTCTACCAGCTCCTGCATCAGGGCACCGACACCGTGCCCTGCGAGTTCATGGTTGCGGCCGAGGGGCATGAGCCGGAGCTGGCCCAGCATCACCGCCTGTTGCTCGCCAATTGCCTGGCGCAGAGCGAGGCCCTGATGAAGGGCCGCACCCTCGACGAAGCGCGCGAGCTGCTCGCGAAGCAGGGCGTCGCGCCTGCGGCCATCGCCGCGCTCGCTCCGCACAAGGTCTTCCCCGGCAACCGCCCCTCGCTGACGATCGCCTATCGCAAGCTCGACCCGTTCACGTTCGGCCGCCTGATCGCGCTCTACGAGCACCGCGTCTTCGTCGAGGCCGCGATCTGGGGCATCAACGCTTTCGACCAATGGGGCGTGGAGCTCGGCAAGGAGCTGGCGACGGCCCTGCTCCCGGTGATCGAGGGCAAGACGCCTGCGGACGCCCATGATTCATCGACCGCTGGCCTGGCGCGCTATCTCACGGCCAGCGCCTGATCCGGAACGGGCTTCGTCGATGCAGGCAGCGGCAGCGGCTAGCTCATCACCAGCCCGCCATCGACATGCAGTGTCTGGCCGGTGACGAAGCCGCTCCAGTCGGAAGCGAGAAAGAGCACCGGACCGGTGACGTCCTCGACTGCGGCGATCCGCCCGAGCGGAGTCTGCGCGATCAACATCTCCTTGACCGCCTCGCGGGTCTTCGCGCTCGCATCGGTCGGCCAGACGAGGCCGGGGGCGACGCAGTTCACCCGGATACCGAGCGGCCCGAGCTCAGTCGCGAGATTGCGGCTGAAGCCGACCAGCGCAGCCTTCGCCGTTGTGTAGTCGTGATAGGCGATGCTCGGCCGCGCCACGAGATCGGTCGCGATGTTGACGATCGAGCCCCGGCCACGTCGCCGCATCAGGGGCAACGCGGCCTGGCAGACATTGTAGGTCGCCTTCAGCGCACCATCGACCTGCGCCTGATAGGCCGACCAGGGCGTCTCCCAGAAGCGTGCCCGGTTGTCGGGATCGAAGACGTAGGGCGCGAAGGCATTGTTGACGACCGCGTCGAGCCGGCCGGCCTCCTCGGAGACGCGTGCCAGCATCGCCTCGACCTCGCCGGGGATGGTGACGTCGGCTGCGATTGCGAGCGCCTGTCCTCCGGCCGCCTGGCACGCCTCGACGACCGCCTGCGCCGCAGCCTCGCTGCTGCGGTAGTTCACGATCACCGACCCGCCCTCGGCGGCGAAGGCCTTGGCGATCGCCGCACCGATGCCCCGGCTCGCGCCGGTGACCAGGATCGTCCTGTCGCGGAACTTCATGATGCCACGCTCACGGGATCAGATCGGACTTCACCACCTGCCCGATCTCGATCGGCTTTCCGATCAGTCCGAGCTTGTGGAAGGTGTCTGCGCCCTTCTGCATCAGCTCCGGATCGAAATGGCCGAGGCCCTTCGCGTTGGTCGTCGGCGATACCGTCGAGATATTCCGCAGCTTGATGATCTCGAGGTTCAGCGCCTCGTCGCGGCCATTGATGGCACGCGTAACCGCAATCTTTGCCGCTTCCTCTGGCTTGGCGATCATCCAGGCGGCACTGTCGCGATAGGCTTCGAGGAAGCGCTTCAGCAGCGACTTCTTCGCCTCGTAGGTCGCCTGCGTCACGACGAAGATGTCGCTCGGCAGGTTGAGATGATCCTTCACCTCGATCACGTCGAAATCGGCCAATCCCTTCGCCTTGGCGACCAGGAGCCCGGTATCGGTCGCCGCCGTAGCATCGACCTGCCCCTGGATCAGCGGCGCGAAGTTGAGCAGGCCGGTGACTTCGATGGTCGCGTCCTGCTCGGTCAGCCCGACCTGGTGCAGCAGCACCTGCAGGTTTTGCCGCGTACCGCTCGACAGCGAGTAGACGCCGATGCGCTTGCCCTTCAGATCGGCCGGCCCCTTGATGCCCTTGGCCTTCGGCGCGACCACGTTGAAGACGTTCTGCGGATAGATGTTGTAGATCGCGACCAGCTTCTCGCCCTTGTCGAGCGCGAGATAGAGCGCGGCGGGATCGGTGAAGGCGATGTCGGCCTGCCCTGCCAGCATGTTCTGGATCGCCGAGCCGCCACCAGTCCCTGGCACATAGCCGAGATCGATCCCTTTCGCCTTGAAGAAGCCCTTGTCCGGCTCGGCCAGGAGGTTGGTGATCTCACTGATCGGTTGGCTCCAGCCCGCGACGGTGACCTTGTCGAGGGGCTGGGCATGGGCTGCGCCAAGGCTGGATGCGCCGATCAGCGCGGAGCAGAGCAGCAGCAATCGGCGGCGTGAACCGTGGAACATCGAACTATCCTTTCAGATGGTGGCGCAGCAGCAGCCGCTCGGCCAGGAGCGCCGCCTGGTAGAAGGCCATCCCGAGCAGCGTGATCACGATGAAGAGCGCAAACATCAGGCTCGAATCCATCACGCTCTGGGCGGCGATGATCGAGGCACCGAGGCCCGCACGGCCGCCGATAAACTCGCCGACGACGGCCCCGACCAGCGCCAGCACCACCGCGACGCGAAATCCGGCAAGGATCACCGGGAGCGCACTCGGCAATTTCAGGCGCAGCAATGTCTGGAGTCGGCTGGCGCCCAGCATGCGGAAGAGCTCGCGGCGGGCCGGATCGACCTGCGACAACCCTGTCAACGTGTTCTCCATCAGCGGGAAGAAACAGATCAGTGCCGTGATCACCACGGTCGGCGCCATGCCGAAACCGAACCAGATGATGAAGAGCGGCCCGAGAGCGAGCTTCGGCACCACCTGGCTCGCGACGATGTAAGGGTGCAGCAGGCGCCGCAGGAACGCAGCTTCCGCCAGCAGGATGCCGACCCCGAGCCCGACCACGCAGCCAAGCGCGAGACCGAGCGTCATCTCCGTCGCGGTGATCCTGAGATGCGGGGCAAGCCGCCCCGTCGCGATCTCGCTCCACAGCGTCACGAAGACCGAGGATGGCGCAGGCACGATCAGCGCCGGCACGCCGCCGAGCCGGCACCAGGCCTCCCAGCCCGCCAGCAGGGCGAGCAGCAGCAGGGCCGAGGCGAGGCGGACAGTCATGGCGCCGCATCCATCGCCTGCCGCAATTCGCGGCAGAGGGCGTTGAAGGGCCGATCGTAGCGCATCTCCCGGCTGCGCGGGCGCGGCAGGTCGATGCGCATCTCGTGATGCAGCCGGCCCTCCGCCATGATCGCGACGCGGTCGGCGAGATAGACCGCCTCGGTGATGTCGTGGGTGACGAAGAGCACGGTCGTCGCATTGAGCCCGCACAGCGCCAGCAGATCGTCCTGCAACTCCTCGCGCGTCAACGCGTCGAGCGCCGCGAAGGGCTCGTCGAGCAGCAGCACGTCGGGCTGGGCGATCAGCGCCCGGGCGACGGCGACGCGGCTCTGCTGGCCGCCGGAAAGCTGGCTCGGATGGCGCTGCGCATAGCCATCGAGCGACACCAGCTCCAGCAGCGACAGGGCTCTTTCGCGATCCAGCGGGCGAAGGCGACGCTTCAGCGACAGCGGCAGTAGGACATTGTCGAGCACGCTCAGCCAATCCAGCAGCGTCGGCTGCTGGAAGACGAAGCCGATGCGGGACCCCGGCGCGCCGAGCGTCGCGCCATCGATCCGCACCGAGCCCTGGTCGGGCAGCAGCAGCCCGGCGGCAAGTTTCAGCAGCGTGGTCTTGCCGCTGCCGCTGCGGCCGACGAGGCAATGGAAGGCACCGCGTGGGATGATCCAATCGACGCGGTCGACGATGGCCGGCTCCGCACCATAGCGGTAGCTCGCCCCCTCGATCGCAACGAAGGCATCCCGTACCGGCTCAATCGACATAGGGAGCGAACCCCTCGGCGGCGAGCTCGGCCGATTGCTCGATCTCGGTGATCGTCACGAGGTCGAGCAGGTTGAAGCGACCGTCATTGTGCCAGCCGGCTTCCGGCGCGGTCATATGCCCGAGGGCCGAGATGCGGGTCACGCCCGCGTCGCCGAGCAACGCTGCGATCCGGAACAGCTCTTCCGGCGTGGCCGCAACCGCAGCGCTCTGCAGGAAAGCCCGGAATGGCGCGACCAGCGGCACGACCGCATCGAGGCAGTCCACGGCGACGACCTTGAGCGTGCGGTTCAACCCGCTCGGCGCCAGCGTCTCGGCCGTCTCGGCATAAGCGACGCTCCACGCATCCGCCGCATCGCCCAGAATCCTGCGCCCCGCATCATCGAAGCCACGCATCTCCTCGGCATTGCGCCAGGCCGCGACCCCGGCCGCCTCCGCTACCGACAGCGCCCGGCGCGGATGTTTCCGCGCGAAGTTCGCCAGCTCCTGCGAGACCTGCTCGGCGAATTCGCGCGGCGAGACCTGGCCGCCGCGCTCGGCGAAGACCATCTGTGGGGAGTAGCAGCCCTGCTGCTCGTAGCGCATCACGTCATGTGCGCACTGACGGGCCAGCGGCCGCGCCTTGCGCGTGTCGAGCGCCCGTGCCGAGACGACGCCGAAGCCGATCTTGTGGCCATGCGGCAGGAAGCGCACCGAGACCGGGACGCGCTCCCGGATCGCCGCCAGAGCCGCATTGCCGCCATAGGCAATGACCGTGTCCGCCTGCTTCAGCCAGACCTGTTCGCTCGTCGCGTCGCCACCCTTCCACCAGGTGATTGCAATGCATTCCCCGAGTCTCGGATCGATCTCGGAGAGGATCTGCGCGAACCAGCCCGCCAGCAGCGGCTCGGCGCTCGCGACCTTGCCGACATTGCCCGCCTTCACCAGCAGCCCCGAGATCAGACTCCAGAGCGGCAAGCCGGGCACGTTCCCGGCCCAGATATGCACCAGCAATTCGGGTCCGTAGGCCCGCGCGAAGCCACCCTTCATTGCCGGCTGGAATGCGTCGAGCAGGCCTGGATTGGCGAAATCCTCGGCAAGGAAGCGCTGAAGCTGCGGCGCCCGGAAGGTTCGGAGATAGCCGGAAAGCCCGAGCCGGACCGTCTCCCGATCATAACCGGTCACGACCGGCAGCACCGCTTCCGCCTTGCGGCGCCACGGACCATCGCGGTCGAGCAGGCGCGCCACCGCCTTGTCGATGGTCGCGACGATCTGCGTGACCGGCAGAGTCTTGAGATAGCCGCGCGCATTCTCCCGGACGCGGGACGCCAATGCGACGCTCTGCGCTTCCGTCAGCTCGGGCACGCGAACCTCGGCAGTCTCGCCCCAGGCGGCGAAGCTCAGGGTCCGCCACGCGACCTCTTCGGCCGAGAGCCCCGGCAGATGCCCGGCATGTTCGATCACGATCTCAGCCTCGCGCCGCCCTGAGGAATTCTTCGACCGCGAGCGAGCACCCCTTGGAATCGGCGCCGTCGACACGGCCGAAGAGCTTGAAGCCGCCCGCGACGATGACGCCGGCATCCTCGGTCAGGATCGCCGAGACGCAGTTGAAATGGGCGAGGTCGTGATGCACCAGCACGCCGGTCGCTCCCTCCGGCAGATCGCGCCCGCTCACCGGATCGACCACCCGGCTGCGGATCCAGTGCGGCCCCGACTTCACCGGCGGGCAGATCGCATTGCCGTCATCGTAGAACTGCGTGCTGAGCTCGGTCATGCCGTACATGTTGATGCAGAGGCTGCGCGGCACGCCGAAGGTCTCGGACAGCGCGTCATAGAACGCATCCGCCCCCATCTCGCGCGACTGGCCTTTGAAGCCGCCGGTATCGAGGATCCGGCTGCCCTCAGGCAGCACGAAACGCTTGCCGGCCGCTCCCAGCGCATCGAGCAGATGCACGCAGCTCCAGCTCGCGCCGAGCAGGGCGTAGGGCGCCCCCGAAACCTGCGCCCGCTCCAGCGCCGCAATCGTGCGGTCCAGGTCGAGCCCGTCCGGACCGATCAGATACGCGCTCGCGGGTGTGCCGCATTCGCGCTTGGCCAGCGCGAGGTAATGCGCCAGCGACGAGTTCGGCATCGCCTCCTCGTCGGGGAACAGGATGCCCATCTCGATCCGATCGAGGCCCTGCATGAAGCGCTGGCGGAAGTTCACCAGCATCGAGCGGTCATAGACGGCGAGAGTCGGATGATAGCTGCGCCCCTTCACCCCTTGCGTCGTGCCGCTGGTCATGAAGACGCGCTCGGCCGCCTCCGGCGCGCAGCAGCTCAGCGTCAGATCCTTGAAGGCGGTGATCGGCACGGCGGGAATGTCGCGCCAGTTGCGGACGGTGAGCGTCGTGCGCCCGCGCTGGATCGCGAAGCGGCGATAGGGCTGGTTGTGCGCGAACTGATAGGCGAAGACGGCCAGCGCCATCTCCTCGAAGGCGGCCTCGTCAGCCTCGCCCCGATCGATGAAGGCGAGCAATGCCGCGATGATCTCAGCTTCCGTCACGTCAAGCCACGCCTTCCCGACAAGGCCCGAGACGCAAGGCAGGATGCCTTGATCGGGGCCCGTGAATCCGGCCGTGGCGTGAAATTGGAAACGGGGCGGCGCGCCGCCCGATGTCCCGCATCCCTACGCCGGTATGAGCCGGATCAGGTTCGGAGGGTCACCGCGTTGTCCGGATTGGCCCGAACCGGCGGAATCTCAGCCTCCTAGCGAGGCCCCCCTGGGAACAGCCGGCAACATGACGGCGCAGCGATCGGGATGTCAAGAATGTGCCGCGGGCTGCTGCTGCGATCTCGGTCGCGCTCAGCGCGCGCGCAGCGAGCGGACGATGTTCGCAGCTCGCCTCACGGAGGTCACGGCGGATCCCGCGGCGATGAGCCAGAGCGCGATGAGCAGGACCTCGTTGTGGCCACGCCAAAGCGGCTCCAGCAGCGACAGCAGGGCCGCAGCGGTGATCGTCGCCATGCGATGTGGCTTGGCCATCGGGCCCGAGAAGTCGGCCGGAAGCCCGCAGGCGCGCCCCAGTTCACGCGTATACGCAGTCAGCACGGCAAGAGCTGCAGCCGCCCAGCCCAGGGCCGGTACGCCAGCCCCGTAGCCGGCACCGACGAAAATGAAGATATCGGCGATGCGGTCCGGGAACTCGTTCCAGAACGGCCCATCGGGCTCCTGTTTGCCCCCTTCGATCGCCACCATCCCGTCGAAGAGGTTGCAGAGTAGCCTGAACTGGCAGAACAGCGCCGCCGCCAGAAGCAAGGCGATGCGCGCCCCGGGATCCGCTGTCCCCGCAAGCCAGAAGCAGGTGCCGGCAACCCCCGCCATCCCCATGCTCGCAATCGAGATCTGGTTCGGCGCCACGGCGGCCGCGCTCAGCCAGCGCGCGATGGAGCGGGCCCAGCCGGTGTCGCGGCTCGCGAGCGGGCGTCGATTGTCGTCCTGCGCCACGGTTCAGCCCTTCCTGCTCCGCCACAGCGAGAGATTGTAGAGGGCCGCATAGCTGGTCGCGACCGTCAGCGGCACCGCGATCGTCCTGCCGATCTCCGGCGTGCCGCCGATCATGTGCATGGTCGTCAGCACGCCGGCCGACACGAGCCCGGCGATCACGGGCGGAGCCAGAAGCGCCGCGAGGCCGGAAAAGCGCCTGGACAGCTCCTCGATACCGCGCTTCAGGAACAGGGTGATGGTGGCCGACAGCGCGCCCTGGATCAGCCCGGCCTGGACCGGGGCCGGCATCGGATGGGCGCGGTTGGCGAAGGCCGCCCAGCTTCCCATCGCGACAAAGGCAACGGCGATGTGAATGACGCTGCTTCGCATCAGGCCTGCGATCGGAAGGCTCATGTGGCCGACCACCCATAGCGCACCAGGTGGAAGAAGATCGGGGCCGAGAACACCACCGAATCGAGCCGGTCGATGAAACCGCCATGGCCGGCGATCAGGTGGCCCCAATCCTTGACCCCGCGATCGCGCTTGATCGCCGACATCACGAGCCCGCCGAAGAAGCCCATCAGGACGATGACGAGCGACAGGAAGGCCGATTGGAGCATCGAGAACGGCGTCATCCAGGACAGGGCAGCTCCAACAGCCGTCGCGCTGAGCGCGCCGCCGACGAAACCCTCGACCGTCTTGGAAGGCGACAGCTTGGGCGCGATCTTGGTGCGGCCGACAAGCTTGCCCCAGACATATTGCAGGACGTCGCTCATCTGCACGACGATGACGAGATAGGCGATCAGGAGCACGTTGCGCCCCTCGAAACCGGGAATTTCAAGGCTCAGCAGCGCCGGCACATGCGAGATGCAGAAGACACAGATCATCAGCGCCCACTGCACTTCGGCGATGCGCACGAGAAACTGATCGGTATCGCCGCGCACGGCAGCGATGATCGGCATCAGCAGGAAGGCGTAGACCGGGATGAAGATCGAGTAGAGCCCGTACCAGTCTATCCAGATCAGGTAATACTGCACCGGCAGCACGACGAAGAACGCGACCGCCAGCGCCCAGTGGTCAGCGCGGTGCGTCGTGGTCAGCGTGATGAACTCGCGGAAGGCCGCGAAGGAACAGAAGGCGAAGAGTAGGGTCACGCCGGTCTTGCCGCCGATCAGAGCCAGCCCCATCAGGACGACCATGACCCACCAAGCCCGGATGCGGTGGTTCAGGTTCTCGACCACCGCATTCGAGCCATCCGGCGACAGCCTGCGCTGCAACACGTAACCGATCGTCGAGGCGACGATCAGAACGACGAGTGGAACCGCCAGCACGGCCACCAGATCGGGGTGCGGCCTCGTCACGACACATTACCCTTCGGGGACAAGGCGAGCAGGGCCGCTTCCGCCCTAAGCAGGAAATCCTTCTTGGTCTCGCCCTCGGCGATATGGAGGGCGGCCCCAAACGTGACGGTGCAGATCAGGGGAATTGGCACGAACTCGCCCTTCGGCAGGACGCGGTTGAGATTGGCGATCCACACCGGCACGAGGACGACCTTTGGCCGTGCGCGCGCCAGATGGAACAGCCCGCTCTTGAAGGGCAGGAGCGGCGCCGCAGTGCTGTTGCGCGTGCCTTCCGGGAAGACGATCAGGGAGGAGCCGGCGTCGAGCGCATCCGTCATCTGGCCGATCGGATCGCTCGTCCGGCTCGGGCGCTCGCGATCGATCAGAACGGCGTTGAAGACGTCGCGGCCGATGAACCGCCTAAGGCGGCTCTTCAGCCAATAGTCACTCCCCGCGACCGGGCGGCTCGCCAGGCGCATGCGGCGCGGCAGAACCGTCCAGATCAGGACGAAATCGCCATGGCTCGCGTGGTTGGCAAAGTAGATCCGCTGCTCGTCGGTCGGTGCGATGCCGTCCCACTGTCCACGCACCGCCGTCAGGAAGCGGGCAGCCAGCAGAACGAGCGTGCCCGCCAAGCTTATGCCCGCTCCGCGCATCTCCGCTCCCAACCCGACCCTGCAATGACGTAACGTTCAACGCGAACAATGTCGACGGGTAGCGCGCAAACGGCCACCCCGCCTGTCCGTTACGAAGCCTGGAAGAATGCGACTGCTTGCAGGACCCCAGGGGCCGATCTCTGCAGCGCCGCATGGCAGCCTAAAGGCTGTCGCGCCGGATCAAGTCGGCAGCCTTTTCGGCGATCATCAGAACCGCCGCCTGGGTGTTGCCGGAGACAACTGCCGGCATCACCGAGGCATCGGCGACACGCAGCCCCTCGATCCCGCGCACCCGCAATTCCGGATCGACGACTGCGCTCGGCCCCTGCCCCATGCGGCAGGTCCCGACGGCGTGATAGATCGTCTGGCCGTTATCGCGCGCGAAGGCGAGCCAATCCTCGTCGCTGACGCAATCCGGCCCCGGCGCCATCTCATAGGCGCGATAGGCATCCATCGCCGGCTGGCCGACGATCGCGCGCGCGATCTTCATGCCGTCGACCATGCATTGCCGGTCGGTGACGGTCGCGAGGAAATTGGGGTGGATCGCGGGAGGGGTGGCGGCGTCGGGCGCGCGGACATGGATGGTGCCGCGGGATTCCGGTCGCAGCTGCGTCACGCCGATGGTCATGCCGGGTTCGTGGTCGAGCTTGCGTTCGGCGGCATTGGCGTAGCTCGCATGCATGAAGAAGTACTGGACGTCCGGCCCCTCGATATCCGGTCGCGTCCGGACGAAGCCATGCGCGAGCCCGGTGCCGAGCGTCAGGATGCCCTTCCGGGTCAGGAAGTACTGCGCGACCGCCGCCGCCAGCCGCCAGCCCCGCGTTGTCTCGTTCAAGGTCACCGGCAGCTTCACGCGCCAGTTCATGCGCGTGCAGAAATGGTCGCTGTAGTTGGCGCCGACGCCCGTCAGTTCGTGACGGGCCGCGATCCCCGCCGCCGCCAGCACGGCCGGATCGCCGATACCCGACAATTCGAGCAGATGCGGCGTCTGGATCGCGCCGGCGGTCAGGACAACGCTGTGGCGCGCAGCGGCCCGGCGCTCGCCACCGTCGATGCGATAGGTGACGCCGGTGGCGCGCTTGCCGTCGAGATCGATCCGCAGGACATGCGCGCCGGTGAGCACACGCAGATTCGCGCGGCTCCGCGCAGGCGCGAGATAGGCATCCGCCGCGCTGACCCGGCGACCATGGCGCTGGTTGACCTGATAGTAGCCGAAGCCGTCCTGCGACGGGCCGTTGTAGTCGGGGTTGCGCGGATAGCCCGCCTGCCCGGCTGCCGCGATGAAGGCCTCGGCGATCTCCGGGCGCTCCTTGACCTCGGTGACCGGAAACGGGCCGTCGCGGCCGCGAGTCGCGTCGCCCTCGCCGTCATAGGCTTCGAGCTTGCGGAAATAGGGCAGGACATCGGCGAAGCTCCAGCCGGTGCAGCCAGCCTGAGCCCAGCCGTCGAAATCCTGCGCCTGACCGCGCACATAGATCATGCCGTTGATCAGCGTCGAGCCGCCGAGCCCCTTGCCGCGCGGGATCGCGATCTCGCGGTTGCGCGTGGCCTCTTCGGGCTCGCTCCAGAAGCGCCAGTTGAAGTCCGGATTGACCAGGAGCTTGCTGAAGCCGGCCGGGATCGGGATCCAGAAGCCCTTGCCCTCGCCGCCCGCCTCCAGCAGCAGCACGCTGCGGCGGCCATCCTCGCTCAGGCGGTTGGCCAACACGCAACCGGCCGTGCCGCCACCAACGATGACGTAATCATAGCTTTCGGCAGCAGGCGTGTTCATGCCGCTGCTCCGGCGAGCGGCGTGCCGCGCTCCGCCATCACCCTGGCGATGCCGGCCACCACCTCCTCGCGCCCGGCGAAGGCGGCGCGTTCGAGCACCTTCGAGATGGTGGGCGAGGCCTCGCGGCCATGGACGCGCTGGACCGGCTGGTCGAGCCAGTCGAAGAGCCGGCGGTGCAGCTCGTCGGCGAGCATCGCGCCATAGGAGGTGCCGCGCGCGCCCTGCTCGACGATCAGGACATTATGCGTCTTGCGGACGCTCTCGCCGATCGTCTCCCAGTCGAGCGAGGCGCGGTCGAGTGTGCGCAGATCGACGATCTCGGCGTCGACGCCGAGCGCCTCGACCGCCTCGACGCTGCGATGGACCATGGCCGAATAGGTCAGGATCGTCAGGTCGCGGCCCTCGCGGACGATGCGGGCCTTGCCGAGCGGGATCGTGTAGTCGAGGTCGCCGGCCGGAATCATGCCGTTCATCTGGTAGAGATCGACGTGCTCGATCACCAGCACAGGGTCGCTGCCCTTCAGGGCCGCATTCATCAGCCCGATATAGTCCTGCGCGGTCGAGGGCGCGACGATCCGCCAACCCGGAGAGGTCGCGAAGACGCCGGCCGGATCGAGCGAGTGCTGCGAGCCGTAGCCGGTGCCCATCGCGATCTTGCTGCGCAGCACCAGCGGCACATTGGTCGTACCGCCGAACATGTGGCGGGCCTTGCCGATCTGGTTGAAGACCTGGTCGGCCGCTACCCACATGAAGTCTGGATACATGAACTCGATGATCGGCCGGTAGCGCCCGTCCATGGCGAGCCCGCCGGCCAGCCCGGTGAAGGCGTTCTCGCTGATCGGCGTGCCGAGCACCCGGTCCGGGAAGGCGGCGGCAAGCCCCCGCGTCGCGCCGTTGGTGCCGCCCTTCAGCCGGTGGATATCCTCGCCCATGATCACCAGCGAGGGATCGGTCTCAAGGCGCCGATGCAGCACATCGGCGATGGCATCGACGAATTTGCGCTCGAGCGTCGGGCCGGCAGGCGGGCCGTTCGAGGGCAAGGCCGGCAATTCGCCACGCAGGCCGACGTCGACGAAGGCGGTGTCGGGCCAGAGTTCGGGGCGGATGCGACGGCGGTTGCCCTCGGGCTCGAGCAGACGGCCGGCGATATCCTTCATCAGCGCGACCGCGCGCTCGCGCAGGTCGGTGACGGCCGTCTCGTCGATCAGGCCCAGCGCGGTCATCTCGGTCGCGACGCGGGCCAGCGGATCGCGGGCGCGCCAGGCGGCTTCCTCCTCCTTGGGCCGGTAGCCGAAGGCCGACCCCGGCAGCGGGCCGTTCTGATGGAAAAAACGATAGACCTCGAGCTCGATCAGCGAGGGCCCCTTGCCGGCACGCGCGAGCGCCGCAGCCTCCTGCGTCGCCAGATGCACGGCGAGCGGGTCCATGCCGTCGACGCGCCATGACGGGATGCCGAAGCCCGGCCCACGTCCCGAGAGCCGCGTCTCGCGCGAGGCCTCGTCGACATGGGTCGCGACCGCATAGAGATTGTTCTCGACCACGAAGATCAGCGGCAGCGCCCAGGCGGCGGCGAGGTTCATCGTCTCCAGCGTCGAGCCGATATTGATCGCGCCGTCGCCGAAATAGGTCACCGCGAGATCGCCGGTGCCGGCGAGCTTGTGAGCCATGGCGGCGCCGGCCGCGAGCGGCACGCCTCCGCCGACGATCGCATTGGTGCCGAGGCCGCCGGCCTCGATCCAGCGCAGATGCATCGAGCCGCCGCGGCCATGCCCGAAACCGGGTTCGAGGCCCAGGATTTCGGCCAGGCTCCGGTGGAGCATGGCCTCGACGGGCTCGTCAAAATCCGCGACCGGATCGAGGGTAGGCGCGAGATAGGACAGCGCCTTGGCGAGGAACTGGTGGTGGCCGCGATGCGAGCCGTTGACCTGATCAGAGGCACGCAGCCCGATCACAGAGCCGACGGCGCCGCCCTCCTGCCCGATCGAAGAGTGGGCCGGCCCGTGCACGAGCCCCTCGCCGGCGAGTTCGAGCACGCTCTCCTCGAAGGCGCGGATCAGATGGAGCTGCGTCAGCATGCTGCCGAGCAGCGCCGGATCGGCTGCCTTCCAGTCGGCTGGCGTGGAGCGCAGCGCCGTCCACGACACTTGTGCCTGCAATGTCTCGCGCCTGGGCATTAGCGCCCTCCTCCGGCTGCAGTCTCAGAGATAGCCATTGGCGCTCCAGCCCCCGTCGACGCCGGCGACCTGGCCGGTGATCGCGCTCGCCTCGTCGCTCGCCAGGAAGGCGGCGAGATCCGCGACCTCCTCGGGCTCGATGAAGCGGCCGATCGGCATGCGGGCCGTCAACCTGTCGGCGTCGAGCCTGCCACGCGCGATCAAGTCGTCGAGGAACGGCGTGCGGACATAGCCCGGCGCCAGCGCGTTGACCCGCAAGCCTTGGCGAGCCCATTCGAGCGCCAGCGCCTTCGCCATCATCGCCACGCCGCTCTTGGAGACGCAGTAGCCGATGCGTTCGGGCGCGGCGACGACGCCATACATCGAGGCCATCAGCAGGATGGTGCCACGCCCGCGCGGGACCATGCGGCGCCCGGCGGCCTGCGCGGTCAGGAAGACGCCGTCGAGATTGACGCCCATCACCTTGCGCCAATCCGCGAAGCTCAGCTCCAGCGTCGGGCTGTTCTGCGAGATGCCGGCATTGGCGATGACGATGTCGAGCGGACCGATCTCCGCTTCCGCACGGCTGAACGCAGCATCCACCGCGTCCGGATCACAGACGTCGCAGGCGATGAAAGTCGCGCGGTCGATACCGGCCAGCGCCTGCGCCGCAGCGGTGTCGCGATCGAGCACGACGACCCGCGCCCCGCGCACAGCGAAGCGCCGCGTCATGGCGAGGCCGAGGCCCGAGGCGCCGCCGGTGATCAAGGCGACCTTGCCGGCGAGATCGCGGTTGCGGTCGGGAACCGGGGCGGCCGTCATGCTGTCATGCCCATGAAATCGGCCATCATCTCGAGCTGGCATTCCAGCATCGGCAGCCCGTAATGGACGCGGCAGCTGCTGGCTTGCGCGGCGGCGAGCAGCGCCGTGACTCGCGGCTGCATGATCACCTCCGCGACGATCTGCGTGTCGGTCAAACGCGAGACATCGACGGGCAGCGGGTCGCCCTCGGCGAGGCCGAGCGAGGTGCCGTTGACGACGATGTCGTGTGCAGCGGGATCGGCGTTGTCGAGCTCCACCGGCAGGGCCGGAAAGCCCTGCGCTAGGCGCCGCGCCAGATCCTCCGATTTTGCGCGGGTGCGGTTGGCGATCGAGAGGCTGGCGACGCCGGCCTCGGCCAAAGCGAAGGCGATGGCGTTGGCCGCGCCACCGGCTCCGAGCAGCAGGACACGGCAGCCCTTCGGGGCGAAGCCTTCGCGCTGCAGCCCGGCGACGAAGCCGAGCCCGTCCAGAATCTCGCCGACGAGGCGGCCATCGGGCTCGCGGCGGACGCAGTTGACCGCGCCGACGAGCTCGGCCTGCCGAGAGACCTCGTCGCAGAGCGCCACGATCGCCGTCTTGTGCGGCACGGTGACGACGAAGCCGCCGAAGGTCTTCATGCGCTTCAGGCCGGCGACGACAGTCGCGAGGTCGTCTGCTCCGACATGGATCGGCACCATCACGCCGTCATGCCCGCGATTGCGCATCAACGCGTTCAGCCGTTGCGGCGTCTGCACGTGATGGACCGGGTCGGCGAGGATGCCGTAGACGCGGCTATGGCCGGAAATCTCCGTCATGGGCCCTAGATCCCGAGATAGGCGGTCTTGATGTGCGGATCGGCGAGCAGGCCTGCGCCGGTGTTCTCCATGGCGATGCGGCCGTTCTCGATGACATAGGCGCGCTGCGCGATCTTGAGCGCGTGGAAGGCCTTCTGCTCGACCAGCAGCACAGTCGTGCCCATGGCGCAGATGCGCTCGACGATGCCGAACATCTGCTGGACGATGATGGGGGCGAGGCCGAGCGAAGGCTCGTCCAGCATCAGCAGGCGCGGCTTCGCCATCAGCCCCCGCGCGATTGCGACCATCTGCTGCTCACCGCCCGAGAGCGAGCCGGCGAGCTGGTCGAGCCGTTCGCGGACGCGCGGGAAGATCTCCAGCGCCTCCTCGAAGCGGGCCTGCGATCCCTCGCGGGCATTGGCGTGGTAGCAACCCATCATGACGTTGTCCCGGACGGTCATGACCGGGAAGAGCTGGCGCGCCTCCGGCACCATGACGAGGCCGCGTCCGACGATGTCGGCAGGCGTCGCGCCCGCGATTTGCTCACCGTCGAATTCGATCTTGCCGGCGCCGGGCTTCACCAGCCCGGAGATGGCGCGCAGCAGCGTGGTCTTGCCGGCGCCGTTGGCGCCGATGATGGTGACGACCTCGCCCTTGCCGATGCGGATCGAGACGTCCTGGAGGATCGTGGTGCGGCCGTAGCCGGCCGTCAGCTCAGAGACCTTGAGCATTGGCGAAATCCTCTCCGAGATAGGCCTCGATCACCCGGCGGTCGCGCACGACGGCCTGCGGATCGCCCTCGGCGATCACCTTGCCGGAATCGATCACGATGATGCGGTCCGACAGGCTCATGATCGCCTGCATGTTGTGCTCGATGGCGATGACCGTGACGCCGGAGTCGCGGACGGCGCGGATCAGCTCGACCATCTTCTGCGTGTCGGCCTGGCTCTGGCCGGCCATGACCTCGTCGAGCAGCAGGATGTCCGGCTCGGTCGCCAGCGTCCGGGCAACCTCGAGGCGCTTGAGATCGCCGATCGGCAGGTTGCGCGCCTCGACCTCGCGCAGGTGATGCAGCCCGACCAGCGAGGAGACCCGCAGCGCCACAGCCCGGGCCGACGCGACGTCGGGATGGCGCATGAAGGCGCCGATCATGATGTTCTCGATCACGCTCAGCTTGCCGAAGGGCTGGACGATCTGGAAGGTGCGCCCGACGCCGGCCCGGGCAAAGGCATCGGCGCTAGCGGGCGTCGCTTCCTGGCCACCTGAGACGATGGCGACGCTGCCCGAGCTCGGCTTGAGGAAGCCCGAGATCTGGTTGAAGAGCGTGGTTTTGCCGGCACCGTTCGGGCCGATGATGCCGAGGATCTCGCCGCGCTTCAGCACCATCGAGACATTATCGGTCGCTGTCAGGCCGCCGAAGCGCATGACGAGGTTCTTCGTCTCCAGCATGGTCTCGCCCGGCGTGCCGAGGACCTGGCGCAGGGCCGGAGCCTCCGGTTCGGGGCGCGGCGTGCCGCCGGGGAGACGGTCGATCCAACGCCCGACCGTGGCGCCGAAGGTGCCGACGAGGCCGCCCGGCAGCGTCAGCGTGATCAGCACCAGCACCGCCCCGTAGACGAAGCCATGCAGGCCGTTGGCGGAGGCGCCGAGCCAGCCGCGCGCGGCCTCCGCAATCGGCACGACCAGCACCGTGCCGAGCAGCGGGCCCAGCACCGTACCGAGGCCGCCGATCAGCGAGAACATCGCGATCTCGATCGAGGTCGCGAGCGAGAACATCGTCGCCGGCTCGAGGAAGGTCGTGTACATCGCGTGGAACGAACCGATCAGGCTCGTCAGCGCCGCGGATACCACGACGGCCTTGAGCTTGACCTCGGTCGGGCTGATACCCGCTGCGGAAGCAGCGTCCTCGCGCTCGCGGACGGCGGTGAGATAGTAGCCGAGCCGCGCGTTGCGGATCGCCCAGGACACGACCAGCGTCAGCAGCAGCAGGCCGAAGGCGATGATCAGATAGTTGAACTTCTCCGTGAAGATCATCCAGGCCCAGCCCAGCTTGAGCGGGACGATCAGCCCGGCCGAGCCGCCGGTGACGCCGTGGAAATGGATGGCGAGCAGGCGGATGACCTCGAGGAAGGCGATGGTTGCAAGCGAGAAGAACGGCCCGCGCAGTCGGAAGCAGGGATAGCCGATGCAGACGGCGACGACGGCCGAGAGCGCCGCTCCCGCCCACATCCCGATCCAGGGTGAGAGGCCGAGATGCTGGATCAGCAGCGCCGTGGTGTAGGCGCCGATGCCGTAGAAGACCATGTGGCCGAGCGAGAGCTGGCCGGCATAGCCGCCGACGATGTTCCAGGCGGTCGAGAGCCCGGCAAAGACGCAGATCGTGACGAAGACGTGCACGACGAAGGGCGAGTCGCTCACCGCCGGGATGATCAGCAGCAGCGAGAGCAGGATCAGCGCGACATAGACGCGCGGATGGGTGAGAGCGGCGAGCCGGCTCGGCTTCGCCATGGCGACGGGGGCCACGGTGGTGCTGTGAGCGGTCATGCGTTCACTCCGTCCCGCGGCCGAAGCCGAACAGGCCGGTCGGCTTGAAGATCAGGATCAGGATGAAGATCGCGAAATAGACGACCTCCTTGAGGTCGGGCGCGATGTAGTAGCCCGACAGGCTGTCTACGATCCCGATGATCATCGCGCCGAGGAAGGCGCCGTACATGCTGCGCATGCCGCCGAGCACGACGACGACGAAGGCGGTCAGCACGAAATAGGAACCGATGGTCGGTGTCACCGGGAAGAGAGGCATGACGAGCGCGCTGGCCAGTCCGACGCAGGCGGCGCCCAGCCCGAAGGAGATGATGTAGATGCGGTCAACCGCCACGCCCATCAGCAAGGCGGCGTTGCGGTTCTGCGCCGTGGCGCGGATGGCGCGGCCGAGCGGCGTCCGCTGCATGAAGAGGTGGAGCCCCGCGACCAGCGCCAGCGCGCAAGCCAGGATGACGAGCTGCCCGGAGAGCACGGTGTAGCCGCCGAGCGAGACAGACTGGCGGGCGCTGGGCGTCGCGACCGAATAGAGGTCGGCGCCGAAGATCATCAGCGCCAGGTTCACCAGCGCCGTCGAGAGGCCGACCGTCGCGAAGATCTGGATGTGCTCGTCGGCGCTCAGCAGGGGCTGGATGATGAAACGCTGCACCAAGGCGCCGATGCAGAACAGCAGCAGGACCACCGGCACGGCCGAGACGTAAGGATGCCAGCCGAGCTTCGTCGCCAGCAGATAGGTTGCGTACATGCCGATCATCAGGAACTCGCCATGGGCGAAGTTCACGACGCGGACGATGCCGAAGATCAGCGTCAGTCCCACGGCGATGATGGCGTACATGCTGCCGAGCATGATGCCGTTGAGCAGCAACTGGACAAGCACGTCCATGAAGGGCGTCTCCAGGGTCGAAACAAGCGACGAGTAAGTGGGTGTCGGGCGCGGGCGATGAGGGGGCCGCCGAAGGCGGCCCCGACCCGGGCAGGATGGTCCGGTGCGTCAGTTGGTACCGACGCCGACCTTCATCTTGGCGACCGCGGCGTCGGCCGGGAACACGGTGACGAGCTCCCCGCCCTGCCATTGCATCAGGAAGGGCACGGCGCGGCTGTTCTGCCCGCTTTCCGCGAACTTCGCACCCCAGCCCGTAGCGGTCCCACCGACCGGAACATCGACCTTCATCACGGCCGCGCGGATCGAGGCGGCCTTGAGATCGGGCGCCGCGGCCATCGCATCGAGGAAGACGAGCGCGCCCATGTAGTTGGCGAGCGAGTGGCCGGAGCGCGGCGCAGTGCCATACTTCGCCTGGTACTTCTTGACGAAGGTATCGACGCCCGGAGCCGCCTTCGGATTGGTGCGGAACTGGGTGAAGTCGACGTTGAGCGCGCCTTCCATGTTCTCGGCCCCGATGGCCAGCATGGTGTCGCGCAGCGAATAGCCGCCGCCGGCGCCGATCATGGCCTTGGGCTTGAAGCCCTGCTCCTTCATCTGGCGGAAGAACAGCACGGTATCGTTCTGGTAGGAGGTCTGCAGCACGACATCGGCGCCTGCCGTCTTGAGACGCAGGATCACCGGGGTCAGATCCACCGACTTGGCCGAATAGGGCAGCGTCTCGACGACGTTGACGCCCTTCTCCTTGGCGCGTGCGGTCTGGTAGCCGGCAACCGTCTGGCCGTAGAGCGAATCCTCGTGGATGATCGCGACCTTGAGCGTCTTGGCGTCGACGCCAAGCGCCGGAGCAATCGCCTCGCCGATGGCGTCGACCATGCGGCTGGCGAAATCGCGGGCGGTCGGGTTGGTGCGATAGACGTTCTTGAAGCCGCGCTCGGTGATTGGATCCGAGATCGCGCCGAGCTCGAAATAAGGTACGCCGGCCAGCTCCGCGACCTGCGTCGCCGCGATCGAGAGCGAGGATGAGTAGGTCCCGAAGATCACCGGCACCTTGTCGACCGAGGTGAGGCGGCGCGCCTCGCCGACCGCCTGGTTCGGCTCGACCGCATCGCCCTTAACGATCTCGAGCTTCTGCCCCTTGAGGCCGCCGGCGGCGTTGCGCTCCTCGATGGCGATCTCGAGGCCGCGGAAGCTCTCGTCGCCGAGCAGGGCGAGAGCGCCCGAGAATGGATAGAGTGCGCCGATCTTGACCTGCGCGAAGGCGTGGCCACCCGACAGAGTCAATGCCGCGGCCAGCGCCGCGCGCGTCAGAACCTTCATCATGTCCTCCCTGGGACCGCTGTCACGATCATTTCTTGCGGTCCCCATCGCCTGATGCGTCCCGGCCGGACGTTTCGCCGGCGGGGCGGATAATGCAGATAACCAAGTTGCCTGACAAGTAGGGTTTTGCTAACGCTTGAACCAAGGCAGGGCCGACGTCGCAATGCGATGCGAGCCCGCGCGAAGCGCTTGCCCCGGCAAGGTGGAAACCACCTTCGCGAGCGGGCATGCGCCAGCGAAGAACATGCCCGGCTACAGGGAGAAGACCAGGATGGCATTGCCGCAGACGATGAAGCAGGTGCGCTTTGCAGGCTCGGGCGGGCCTGAAGTGATCGAGATCGAGACCGCACCCGTACCGCAGCCCGGCCCGGGCCAGGTCCTGATCGCGGTCGCGGCCGCCGGCATCAACCGGCCAGACTGCCTGCAGCGGGCCGGCGGCTACCCGCCTCCGCCCGGCGCAACCGAAATTCCCGGCCTCGAGGTCTCCGGCCGGATCGTCGCAGTCGGCGACGGAGTCTCGGCCAGCCGGGTTGGCGAGGCTGTCTGCGCGCTAGTGATCAGCGGCGGCTACGCCGAATACGCCGTAGCGGACGAACCGCTCTGCCTAGCCGTGCCGAAGCCGCTCTCGCTGCTCGAGGCCGGTGGCCTGCCCGAGACCTACTACACCGTCTACGACAACGTCTTCACGCGCGGCCGTCTGAAGAAGGGCGAAACGATCCTGATCCATGGCGGGTCGAGCGGCATCGGCTCGACCGCGATCCAGCTCGCCAAGCATGCCGGCGCGACAGTCTATGCGACGGCCGGCTCGGTCCAGAAATGCGATTTCTGCCGCTCGCTCGGCGCCGACGAGGCGATCAACTACCGCGCGGAGGATTTCGTCGCGGAGGTCAAGCGGCTGACCGGCAGCAAGGGCGTCGACGTCGTGCTCGACATGGTCGGCGGCCCCTACATCCAGGGCAACCTCAACATCCTGGCCCTGGAAGGCCGGCTGGTGCAGATCGCCTTCCTCCAGACCAGCAAGGTCGATCTCGACCTGATGAACGTGATGCTGCGGCGCCTGACACTGACCGGTTCGACGTTGCGGGCGCGCTCGGTCGCGCTCAAGGCCGAGATCGCCCAGCATCTGCGCCGCGATGTCTGGCCGCTGCTGGAGGCCGGCACGGTCAAGCCGATCATCCACGCCACCTTCCCGCTCGAGCAGGCAAGACAGGCCCATGAGCTGATGGAATCGAGCGCCCATCTCGGCAAGATCATGCTGGAGGTCGGCAAGTGAGCAGCCATCGCGGCAAGGTCGTGCTCGTGACCGGCGCGGGGCGCGGCATCGGCCAGGCGATCGCCGACGCCCATGCGGTGGCCGGCGCCAGCGTCGCCTATCTCGACCATGATCCGGCGCTGGCCGAAGCGGCCGCCGAAGCCGCCCGCGGGCGCGGCGCGACGACGCTGGCCGTCTCCGCCGATGTCGCCGACGAGGCCTCGGTCAAGACGGCGGTCGCGCGCGTCGCGGACGTGCTAGGGCCGGTCTCGGTTCTCATCAACAATGCCGGAATCTCTCCGAAGTCGGGCGCCGACGGCAAGCGCGCCAAGCTCGGCGAAATGAGCGCCGCGGAGTGGCGGCGCGTGCTCGACGTCAACCTGACGGGCGCGTTCCTCTGCGCCAGCGCGGTGGTTCCCGGCATGCGCGCGGCCGGGCGCGGCACGATCGTCAGCGTCTCTTCCGTTGCCGGCAAAACCTATTGCGACATCGTCGGCGTGCACTATGCCGCGACCAAGGCGGCGCTGATCGGCTTCACCAAGCATCTGGCCGGCGAGCTCGGTCCCGACGGCATCACCGTGAACGCCGTGGCGCCTGGGCGCATCGACACGCCTCTGATGCGCGGCACGGCGCCCGAAGCCAACGAGGCGGCGCGGATGGCGACTCCGCTGCGCCGGCTCGGCAGTCCCGAGGACGTCGCGCAGACCTGCCTGTTCCTGACCTCCGACAACGCCGCCTTCGTCACCGGCCAGGTCTGCGACGTGGCCGGCGGCTGGCTGATGACCTGAGGCGCGCCGTGATCGACTTCTCCGGCAAGGTGCTGCTGCTCACCGGCGCGAACGGGGCGATCGGGCGGGCCGTGGCGCGCCTCTTCCACGGCCACGGCGCGGCCTGCGTCCTGACCGATCTCGACGGTGGCGGCATCGCGGGCTTCGCCCGCGAGCTCGACCCCGGCGGAGACCGGGCTCTGGCGCTGCGACAGGATGCGGCGCAGGCCGGCGATGCCGACGCCGTGGTCCAGGCCACGGTCGCGCGGTTCGGCCGGATCGACGCACTGGTGACAGCGGCCGGACTCTATCGCGACCGGCTGGTCAGCGAGATGAGCGAGGAGGAATGGCGCCAGTCGATCGCGATCAACCTCGACGGCGTATTCCATGTTTGCCGTGCCGCCATCCCACATCTCGCGGAAGGCTCGGCCATCGTGAACATCGCCTCGATGGCCGGCCATCGCGGCAGCTATGCCCACGCCCATTATGCGGCGGCCAAGGGCGGCGTCCTCACCCTTTCGCGCTCGCTGGCGCTGGAACTGGCGCCGCGAACCCGCGTCAACGCCGTCTCGCCCGGGTTGATCGAGGGGCCGATGGTGCAGCCGCTGATCGCGAAGAAGCCGGAGCTGATTACGAACACCCCGATGAAGCGGTTGGGAACCGCTGAGGAAGTCGCCGGCGTCGTTGCCTTCCTGTGCTCCGATCTGGCACGCTTCGTCACCGGCGAGACCACCCACGTCAATGGCGGTCTGCATATCGCGAGCTAACGGACATATCGAACAGATGGTCGCCAACAAGACCCGCTCCGAGCCACCGCGCGACATTCTGGGACGAGCGCCCTCGCTCGCCGATACACTGGCCACGCGGCTGCGCGAGGAGATCGCCTCGGGCCGCCTCCAATCGGGGGAGCGCCTGCCGACCGAGCAGCAGCTCGCCCAGACCTATGGCGTCAGCCGCCCGATCGTGCGCGAGGCCGTCGGCCGGCTGAAGCATGACGGGCTGGTGCTGTCGCGACAGGGGGCCGGTGCCTTCGTTGCCGACCCGGGCGCGAGCTCGGTGTTCAGGCTCAATGTCGCCGATTTCTCCGACAAGGAAGAGCTGCGCCACATCGTAGAGTTGCTGATGGCGGTCGAGGCCTCCGCCACCGAGCACACGGCCGAGCGTCACAGCGAGGCTGACATTGCGGCGATCCGGGAACGGCTCGAGGCGATGCAGGCAGCGATCGACCGCGGCGAACCCGGGGTCGACGAGGATGTCGCCTTCCACCGCGCCATCGTCGACGCCACCGGTAATCCGTACTTCCGCGACCTGTCGGAGTTCCTCGACCGGCGCGTGCGCACCTTCATCCGCACGGCACGCGCCAATTCGGCGCGCCTGGCCGGCATGGCCCAGATTGTCCAGGGCGAGCATCAGGCGATCTTCGACGCCATCGTCGCCCGCGATCCCCAGCGGGCCCGCGCGGCCGCCGAGACACATCTCAAGAACGCCGCGGCCCGGCTCGCCATCTATCTCGGCCGGTAAAGACCCCGCCGACCAGGCCCGATCGCACGGACCGGGACCGTGCCGGTCCGCCCACTCTTGGCGATGCGCGCCTTCACCTCAGATTCTGCGGCGTTGAATGGCGCTCGCATAGGTGTTGAGGGACAGCAAGTGGCGATCGGCGCGTTGCAGCGACTCCAACGCCGCGGTCCGGTCCTTGTTCGCCAGCAGAGCGCACAAGACTTCGGAGACGGCGAGCGCCGGCGCGAGCGTATGGAAGAAGCTCTGGCTCTCGGTGGAGCAGAGAATGGCCTGGTCGGCGAGCCCGACGAGCGGCGACACCTCGCTGTCCGTGATCGCGACGATGCCGAGCCCCTTTTCGCGGGCGAGCTGGGCGAGCTCCAGGCTGTGCCGCGCATAGGGGTTGATCGAAATGGCCAAGAGCACGTCCTCGGCACCCGCCCGGATCAGCCCGTCGCCCACCGTATCGGCCGGACCGTCGAGATGGATCGTCTTCTCGCCGAGCAGCGCCATCACATAGTGGAAATGCCAGGCGACCGAATGGCAGGAGCGCAAGCCCAGCACGTAGATCCGGCGGGCCTGGGCCAGCCGATCCGCCGCAGCTGACAGGCGCTCCAGCGAGGCCGGCTCGGACAGCCGCGCGATCTGGGCGGCGAGCCCCTGCAGCATGCGGCGCGAGAGCTGCGCCACCGCCATGTCCTGCTCGTTCTCGCCATGCTGCATGGCGCGCGCTGCGAAACCGTCGGCGCGAAGGCGAAGCGCCTCGCCATGATGGGCGCGGATATCGTCATAACCGGGCAGATCGAGGAACTTCGCAAGCCGCGTCATGGTCGAGGGCTGCACGCCGGCGTTGCGCGAAAGCTCGCGCATCGAGACCAGCGCCACCTCCTGCGGATGCTCGAGGATGTAGCGCGCCGCCTGCTGGAGCTGCGGCGACATCTCGTCGAAGCGGCCGATGATGCGATCGCGCAGCGGGTCGTCCTGCAACATTTGAATCGCGCCCTTTCTCTATCCCGCCCCGAACATCTCCGCAGCTGCGGCGGATTTCAAACGGATTTTGTTGTTTTCCTCAAGCACAAAGCCGAGTTCGCGAGGATTGTTTCGCTGCAACATTTTTAGGCTCAATCGTATCTGATGCGTATCAAATAAAACAAATGTTGCAGACGATGAATGAATGTGAGATGAGCCTTCCGTCGCGGCGACCTGGCCGCGCAAGCCCGGGACGCCGAGATGACCAGGATTCTCCACCGTTCGATCGGAAGCCGGCTGCCGCGGGCGGTCAGCGGACAGGGCATCACCATCACCGCCCAGGACGGGCGCAGCTACATCGACGGCTCAGGCGGCGCCGCCGTCTCCTGTCTCGGCCATGGCCACCCCGAGGTCATGGCCGCGATGCGGGCGCAGATGGACCGGATCGCCTACGCCCACACCTCCTTCTTCACCACCGACGTCGCCGAGGAACTGGCCGAGCGCCTGGTCGGGCTGGCACCGGAGGGGCTCGACTACGTCTATCTCGTCTCCGGCGGCTCCGAGGCCGTCGAGGCCGCGATGAAGATGGCGCGGCAGTACTTCGTCGAGATCGGCCAGCCGCAGCGCCGCCATTTCATCGCGCGCCGGCAGAGCTATCACGGCAATACGCTGGGCGCGCTGGCGGCCGGCGGCAACGCCTGGCGACGCGCGCAGTTCCAGCCGATCCTGCCGCAGACCCACCATGTATCGCCCTGCTACGCCTATCGTGACCAGCAGCAGGGCGAGACGCCCGAAGCTTATGCCGCCCGGCTCGCTGACGAGTTGGAGGCCAAGATTCTCGAGCTCGGCGCGGACGAGGTCATCGCCTTCGTCGCCGAGCCGGTCGTTGGCGCGACCTTGGGCGCCGTTGGCCCGGTCGCCGACTACTTCGCCCGCATCCGCCGCATCTGCGACAAGTACGGCGTGCTGCTGATCCTCGACGAGGTGATGTGCGGCATGGGCCGCACGGGCACGATGTTCGCCTGCGAGCAGGAGGGCATCTCGCCCGACCTCGTCACCATCGCCAAGGGGCTTGGCGGCGGCTATCAGCCGATCGGCGCGGTGCTGCTCTCGGACAGGATCTACCGTGCCTTTGCCGAGGGCTCGGGCCTGTTCCAGCACGGCCATACCTATATCTGCCATCCGATGGCGGCGGCGGCGGCGAACAAGGTCGTCGAGCTGATCTCGCAGCCGGACATGCTCGAAAACGTCCGGCTGATGGGCGAGCGCCTGCAGGCGGGGCTCGACGCCCGCCTCGGCCAGTCGCCCCATGTCGGCGACATCCGCGGGCGCGGCCTGTTCCGCGGCATCGAGATCGTCGCCGACAAGGAGAGCAAGGTCCCCTTCGATCCGGCGCTGAAGATGCACGCCCGGATCAAAAAGGAGGCGATGGCGCGGGGCCTGCTGAGCTATCCGATGGGCGGCACCATTGACGGCCGGCTGGGCGACCATGTGCTGCTGGCGCCGCCCTACATCATCACGCCCGAGGAGATCGACCAGATCGTCGAGCGGATCGGCGGCGCGATTGACGCGGCGGTCAGGGTCTGACGCTGCCATGGCACCCCGCATCGCCTTCGCAGGCTTCAATCTCGAATCGGTCACCGCGGTTCCGCAGACGGTGGAACTGGCCGAGTTCGAGCGCGTCTGCGTGCGCGGACCGAAGCTGACGGAGCGGTTTCGCGGCACCAACACGGTGCCGGGCGGCTGCCTGAAAATCTGCGAAGCGGACGGCGCCGAGTTTGTGCCGCTGTTCCACACGCTGCTCGGCGCGCTCGGCCCGGCTTCGGACGAGGCGGTCGAGCGCTATACGCGCGAGATCGTCGAGGAGCTGGACCGGAATGGCCCCCTCGACGGCGTCATCCTGTTCCTGCACGGCGCCTGCTGGGCAGCGGGTTATCCGGATGTCGAGCGGCATGTGATCGATGCTGTGCGCGCGGCCTTTCCGGCGCTGCCGATCGCCGTAGCGCTCGACTATCACGGCAACATCGACCGCGAGACCCTGCGCGGGGCGGACATTGCCGTCGCCTATCGCCATTCGCCGCATATCGACATGGGTGAGACCGGCGAGCGTGCGGCACGGGCCCTGCTCCGGCTGCTGCGCGAAAACCATCGGCCTGGCCTCGCGGTAGCGCGCCCCGACATTGTGATCCCCTCGATCATGTCGGCGACGGCGCTCGAGCCGCTCGCTGCGATCATCACCGAGGCCCGTACGGCCGAAACCGCCGGCGACTGCGACATCTCGGTGATGGCCGGCTTCTCCTATGCCGACAGCGCCAATACCGGCATGTCGGTGATCTGCCTGGACTGGGACGGCCAGGAAGCTGCCGAAGCAAAGGCTCAGGCCTTCGCGGACCGGCTGCGCGGGGCGCGGCAGGCCATCGCGAACGCAATACCGATCCTGGGCGTCGAGGAGGCCTTGGCCGATGTCGAGGCCAGGCTGGCGAACGGTCGCCCGATCGTGCTGCTCGAGCATGCCGACCGGATGAACGACTCGACGCATCTGCTGCGCGCCCTGCTCAGCCGCCATGTCGGGCGGGTCAATGTGCCGTTCCTGCTCGATCCCGAGACCGCAGCGCAGGCTCATGCCGCCGGCGAAGGCGCCGACATCACGGTCGCGCTCGCCGGCAAGACGGCCCCGGAGACCGGAGGCCCTGTCGAAGCCATGGCACGGGTCCTCTGGTCTGGGTCGAAATCCTTCTCGGTATCGGGACGCTACCAGCACGGCTCCTTCGTCGATCTCGGCCTGACGGCGCTCCTCCAGATTGGCGCGGTCCGCGTCTCGGTCGTGTCGCATTTCGCCTTCGCGGTCGATGGCGATCCGTTCTTCATCTTCGGCGAGCGGCCGGAGGATTACGACGTCATCCTGCTACGCTCGAAGACCCATTTCCGCGACTACTACGAGCCGCTGGCCGACCGGATCCTCGTGGTCGACACACCCGATCTCGGCCCCGCCGATGTGCGGCTGATCCCATACCGGCAGCTCGACACGGCCAGTGCCTATCCCTGGAGCGACGCTCCGGCCTGACACCAGCAACCAATCAGAAGAGAGGGGAAAAAGTGACGTTCCGGTTCAAGACATTCGGGGCTGCCGCGCTGATCGCGGGCTCCGTTCACGCAATGCCGGCGTTCGCCGAGACGGCGCTGAACGTCGTCATGCAGGCGCCGCTCAGGACGCTCGATCCGATCCTGAGCACGGCCCAGATCGTGCGGACACATGGCTTCATGGTGTTCGACACGCTGCTGGGCATGGATGCCAAGTACAACCCGCAGCCGCAGATGGCCGAATACAGCGTCTCGGCCGACAAGATGACCTACACCTTCGCCCTGCGCGACGGGCTGACATGGCATGACGGCACACCCGTCAAGGCCGAGGACTGCGTCGCCTCGATCAAGCGCTGGGCTGCCAATGACGGCGCCGGGCGCACGATGATGGCCTCTGTCGCGTCGATCGAGGCGACCTCCGACAAGGTCCTCGTCATCAAGCTGGCGAAGCCTTTCGGCCAGGTGCTCGAGCTGCTCGCGAAGCCTTCGCCGGTGCCGCCCTTCATGATGCCCAAGCGCCTCGCCGAGACGCCCGCCGGCAAGCAGGTCACCGAGATGGTCGGCTCCGGCCCGTTCCGCTTCGTCGCCGAGCAGTACCGGCCCGGCGACCAGGCCGTCTACGTCAAGAACAAGGACTACAAGCCGCGTTCCGAGCCGATGAGCTGGACCGCCGGCGGCAAGGTCGTGAATGTCGACAAGGTCGTCTGGAAGGCGATGCCCGACATGCAGACCTCGATCAACGCGCTGCAATCCGGCGACGTCGATCTGATCGAGCAGGTGACGATCGACCTGCTGCCACTGCTCAAGGCCAATGACGAGATCAAGACCGGCGCCATCAACGCGCTTGGCAGCCAGGTCACCGGCCGCTTCAACCACCGCCTGCCGCCCTTCGACAATCCGAAGGCCCGCCAGGCGGCAATGTATGCGCTGGATCAGGACCAGCTCATGCAGACCGCCATCGGCGACAGCCAGTATTACAAGCTCTGCGCCTCGGTCTATGGCTGCGACGTTCCGCTCGCCTCCGATGCCGGCTCGGAATACCTTAAGGGCAGCGCCAAGGAGCGCATGGCCAAGGCCAAGGAGCTGCTGAAGGCTTCCGGATATGACGGCGCGCCGGTGCTGATGATGCAGCCGACGGACCTGACCATCCTCTCCACCCAGCCGATCGTCGCGGCCGAACGCCTGCGCGAGGCCGGCTTCAAGGTCGATGTCGCCGCGATGGACTGGGCGACGCTGCAGTCGCGCAAGAACAGCACGCAGCCGGTGGCGCAGGGCGGCTGGAACATGCTCTTCACCTATTGGGGCGTTGCCGGCATCTGGAACCCGACCGTGCATGCCCTGCTCGACGGCTCGGGCTCGGAGACCGCCTGGTCGGGCTGGCCGCGCAATGCCCGCGTCGAGGAACTGCGCGCCGCCTATCTCACGGCGCCGACGCTCGACGAGCAGAAGAAGCTCGCCAGGGAGATCCAGCAGATCGCCTTTGACGAGGGCTTCTACTTCAACGCCGGCGAGTTCCAGTCCGTCGCCGCCTGGCGCGCCAAGCTGAAGAACCTCCAGCCCGGCCCGCTCACCCTGTTCTGGGGCGTGAGCAAGTAACGCTTCCAAGCCGGACGGTGGCGCCGCCATCGCCCGGCCCTGCAAGCCCTGTTGACGGCGCCGCCCCCCGGCCGGTGCCCCGCGCGGAGCACTCCATGGCTTCCTATTTCCTGCGCAGGCTGCTGATGGCGATCCCCGTCATGTTCTTCGTGGCGCTGTTCGTCTTCCTGCTGCTGCGCCTGACGCCGGGCGATCCGGCCCAGGCCATCGCCGGCGACCATGCGACACCGGCTCAGCTCGCGGCCATCCGCGACCATCTTGGTCTCGACAAGCCGATCGCGAGCCAGTTCGCGGCCTGGATCGGCAACATGGCGACCGGTGATTTCGGCGAGTCCCTGATCTCGCAGCGCCCGGTGCTGGAGATGATCGGCCAGCGCATCGGCCCGACGCTGGCGCTCGCGGTCATGGCGATGATCTTCACGGTCGTGATCTCGCTGCCGCTCGGCGTGCTCGCCGCCTGGCGCCATGGCGGGATGGTCGACCGCTTCGTCATGGCGCTGTCGGTCGTCGGCTTCTCCATCCCGATCTTCGTGATCGGCTATGTGCTGATCGCCGTCTTCGCGGTCGACCTGAAATGGTTCCCGGTGCAGGGCTACAAGCCGCTCGCCGAAGGCTTCGGCCCGTTCCTCCACCGCATCCTGCTTCCCGGCCTCGCGCTCTCGTTCTTCTACATCGCGCTGGTCTCGCGCATGACGCGCGCCTCGATGCTGGAGGTGCTGCGCGAGGACTATGTGCGCACCGCACGAGCCAAGGGTCTGGGCGAGCGTATCGTCCTCTTCCGCCACGCGCTGCGCAATGCCGCGATCCCGATCCTCACGGTGGTCGGCACCGGCTTCGCCATGATGGTCTCGGGCGTCGTCGTCACCGAGACGGTCTTCAACATCCCCGGCCTCGGCCGGCTGGTGATCGATGGAGTGCTTGCCCGCGACTACCCGCTGATCCAGGCGATCATCCTGCTCACGGCCGGAGCCTATGTGCTGATCAACCTGCTGATCGACCTTTCCTACGCACTGAGCGACCCGAGGATCCGCTATCAATGAGCGCCTCATCAAGCCCCGTTGAGGGCAAGCTGCCCCGGCGCCGCCTGCTGCAGAACCCGCCGCACTGGACGACGGTGCTCGCGGTCATCGTCCTGCTTGTCGTTGTCGCGATGGCGGTGTTCGCGCCATGGCTCGCAAATTTCGAACCGACCAAGCTCAACGCGGCGATGCGGCTCAAGCCCGCCTCCGACACCTATTGGCTGGGCACGGACAGCTTCGGCCGCGACCTCTATTCGCGCGTGGTCTACGGCGCGCGGGTCTCGCTGCTGGTGGGGGCAGGCGTCGCCGTCGGCGCGACCCTCATCGGCCTCCCGCTCGGCCTGCTCGCCGGCTGGTATCGCGGCATCGACGGCGTGCTGATGCGGATGATGGACGGGTTGATGGCCATTCCCGGCATCCTGCTCGCGATCGCGATCGTTGCGCTGGTCCGGGGCGGGCTCTTCACCGTGATCTTCGCCATCATGCTGCCGGCGATCCCGCAAGTCGTTCGCCTGGTCCGTGCGCGCGTCATCGCGGCACGCGAGGAGACCTATGTCGACGCGGCGGTGCTGCTCGGAACGCCGCCGAGGAAGCTGATCTGGAAGCACCTGCTGCCGACGACGATCGCACCGCTGATCGTCCAGGGGACCTACATGTACGCCTCCGCCATCCTGACGGAAGCAGCTCTGTCCTTCCTCGGCGTCGGCATCGGCACGGAGATCCCGAGCTGGGGCAACATCATGGCCGAAGGCCGGCTCTATTTCGCGATCAACCACTGGCTGGTGTTCTGGCCAGCGATCGTGCTGTCGGCGTGCATCCTGTCGATCAACCTGCTCGGCGACGCACTGCGTGACCGCCTCGACCCGAAAATGCAGGGGAGAAGCCCGTGAGCGACATGGCAACTGTGCCCCGGCCGGTGCTCTCGATCCGCGACCTGCGTGTCGCGACGGGCGGGCGCGAATCTTCCGACATCCTGAAAGGCATCAGCTTCGACATCCAGCCGGGCGAGACGCTCTGCCTTGTCGGCGAATCCGGCTCCGGAAAATCGGTGACCTCGCTGGTCGCGATGGATCTGTTGCCGCGCGACGAGTTGCGGGCGACGGGCGGCAAGGTTCTGCTCAATGGCGAGGACATCCTCACCGCGACGCCGTCCCGGACGAAAGCGCTGCGCGGCGCCGAAATGGCGATGATCTTCCAGGAGCCGATGACGGCGCTGAACCCGGTGCTGACGATCGGGCTTCAGATGGACGAGGTCTACTGGGCGCACACCCAAATGCGGCCGAAGGAGCGCCGGGAGGCCGCTCTCGCCGCCTTCGAGGCCGTGCATCTCCCCGATCCGGCGCGCATCTACGACAGCTACCCGCATCAGCTTTCCGGCGGGCAGCGCCAGCGCGTGATGATCGCGATGGCGCTTGCCCTGAAGCCGAAGCTCCTGATCGCCGACGAGCCGACCACCGCTCTCGACGTCACCACCCAGAAGCAGATCCTCAGCCTGATCCGCGAATTGCAGGACAAGCAGAACACGGCCGTCCTGTTCATCACCCACGACATGGGCGTGGTCGTCGACATCGCCGATCGCGTCTGCGTCATGCGCCGCGGCGAGATCGTCGAGACCGGCCCCGTCGAACGGGTGCTCAGCCAGCCGCGCGAAGCGTATACGCGCGAACTACTGCAGGCCGTGCCGTCGCTGATCCCGCGTGCCGCTCGTGCTGCAGCGAAGGAGGCCGAAGCCGTCGTCGAGATCCGCAACCTCGAAAAGACCTTCAGCATCGGTTCAGTGCTCGGCCGCTTGATGGGGCGGGACATCCGCTCCGTGCGGGCCGTGAACGATGTCAGCTTCAGCCTGGCACCCGGGCGCACGCTCGGCATCGTCGGCGAGTCCGGCTCCGGCAAATCGACGGTGGCGCGCTGCCTGCTCAGGCTCGAGCATCCGACCGGCGGCGAAATTCGCGTCAACGGTCAGGATATCGCTCCTCTGCAGGGGCAGGCAGCGCTGGCGCCAGCGCGGCGCCGCGTGCAGATGGTGTTCCAGGACCCCAATCGCTCGCTCAATCCGCGCCTGCGCATCGGCGAGAGCCTGATCGAGGGACCGCTCAATCTCGGCGAGGATCGAGCTTCCGCCCTGAAGCGGGCGGGCGAACTGATCGAGGTGGTCGGCCTGCCGCGCGCCAGCCTCGAACGCTTCCCGCATCAGTTCTCCGGCGGCCAGCGCCAGCGCATCGCGATCGCCCGCGCCCTGATGATGGAGCCCGAGGTCATCGTCGCGGACGAGGCCGTCTCCGCGCTCGACGTCTCGGTGCAGGCGCAAGTGCTGGCGCTGCTCGCTGAAATCCAGGAGCGGCGCAATATCGCGGTGCTGTTCATCACCCACGACCTGCGCGTCGCCGCACAGATCTGCGACGAGGTCATGGTGATGCAGCGCGGCCGCGTCGTCGAGGATGGGCCGGCGTCAGAGGTGCTGGCGCGGCCACGCCATGAGTATACACGAGCCTTGATCAACGCAGCGCCGGGGCGGGACTGGGATTTCGCCGCCGGCCACCGCATCGCCGGAACCGACGCATGATTTCCGCCAGCCTCGTCCAGCTCGATATCCAGGCCCTGGCGCCGGCCGAGAACTTCCGGCGCATCCACGACTTCGTTGCCGCCGAGGCGGCGCAGGGCGCGCAGCTCATCCTGTTCCCGGAGCTCGCGAACACTGGCTATGTCGAGCCGCTGGTGCCGGGCAGGCCCATGGTCAGCGACGTCCCGCATTTCGGCGCGGCGCTCTACGAAGCCTGTGCGGCGCCCGACGGCGAGGAGATCCGGGCACTTGTCGCGCTTGCGGCGCGGCACCGCGTTCATCTGGTGATCGGGCTGGGCCTGCGCGATCGCCTGCGCGCCGGCGTGATGCGAAATGCCTCGCTGCTGATCGGCCCCGAAGGCGTGCTGGGCGACTACACCAAGGTCCACCAGTGGCAGAACGAGAAGCTGTTCTTCACCGGCGGCGACCACATCGACACCTATCCGGTCTTCGGCACCCGGCTCGGCATGCAGGTCTGCTACGATATCCGCTTCCCCGAGATCACCCGCATCCTCGCTTTGCAGGGGGCGAGCATCGTTACCTCGGTCTGGGCCTCGTTTGGCGCCGAGAACGTGCCGGTGACCGACGAAGCGCTCTTCATCCACCGCGCCTATACGCGCGCCACCGAGAACGGCGTATTCTTCCTGAGCTGCAACCGCAGCGGCAGCCGCGGCGGCCAGCGCTTCTTCGGCCGCTCCTGCGCCGTCGCGCCGGACGGCCGGGTGCTCGGCGCGCTCGACCATGACCGCGAGGACGTGCTGCGCGTCGAGATCGACCTGGCGGACGTCGCGCGCTATCGCAGCTTCACCGGCATCTGGGCCGACCGTGCGCCCGCCCTCTACGCGAAATACCTCACTCCCTGACATCAGCGAGACCTCCGATGACGACCTCCCCCTGCCCGCCGCTCAGCGACGCCGACTGGCCGGCGCAGATCGCCGAGATGAAGGACGGCTTCGCCGGCGCGCTCAACGTCTACCGGACGATGGCGCATCATCCTGCGCTGCTGAAGGCCTGGGCGCCGCTGCGCCAGCATGTCGTCAAGGACAGCGCGCTCGGGCCAGTGCGCTCGGAGGTGGTGATCCTGCGCGCAGCCCATCGCATGGGCTCGCCATACGAGTGGGCGCACCATGTCAGCCGCTCGCGGGTGCTCGGGATGAGCGACGACCGTATCGCAGCACTGCGCGGCATGCCGGAGGGCGAGGACGGACTGATCGCCCGGGCCGTCGATGCCCTCTTCGACGACAAGCGGCTTCCGCCTGCGCTCGAAGCCGAGCTCGCGGCCGCGCTCGGCCGCGAGGCGGTCTTCGACCTGGTCGCGACCGTCGGCTTCTACTCGGTCCTCGGCTACATCCTGATGACCTACGACACGCCGATCGATGCGCCGGTCGCCGCCGAAATGGCCGCGCGGCCGCTGGCGGCAACGACCTGATCGTCGTACGGCCCCGCCTGCCTGCAGGCGGCCGCCCGGCGTCAGCCGATGACGCCGAACGCAAATGCGCTTCGGCACACCGGCGCGATCATTCGTTCGTCCTCTTAGTCGGCCGCCAACTCGCATTGAGCCTTCAGCTCGATGGCGAGATCCGGCCGATCGGTGGTGAAGGCGCTGGCGCGGGCAGCGAATGCCTTTCGGATCGCCGGCTCGTCATGAGCTGCGAAGAAGCCGAGCCGCACCCCTTCCTCGCGGCAGACGACGACATCATCGTCGTGCATCGCCGATACCCTGACCGCGAGTTCCTTGACGCCCACCGCGCGCGCCATATGGCATAAGGCTCGGACATCACGGGGCGACGACTCCAGGAGCCGTTCGGCAATCAGCCAGATCGCCGGCGTGTCGGGCGCGAGCGCCGAAAGCTCGGCGAGCGTGGGCAGGTCGAATGATGTGAAGACGGTCCTGTCGAGCAGGAACCGCTCCTTGAGCCGTGCCACGAGCTGGGCCTCGATGCCGGGATAGCGCTCGCCGCCCTGGCGCGCCTTGAGTTCGATGCGCAGCCTGATTCCGCTCGGCGCGAGGATGTCGAGAACCTCGTCGAGGCTCGGGATCGTCTCGCCTTCCGTTCCGATCAGCCCCACGCTCCGGAGCTCGGCCCAGTCCTTGTCGCCGACCGGCCCAGATCCGGCCGCGGTCCTTCCCAACACGGCATCGTGGTGGACGAACAGCACCCCGTCGCGGCTGCGATGGATGTCGAACTCGATGAAATCCACCGACAGGGCAGCGGAGTTGCGGAAAGCGAGGCGGCTGTTCTCGGGCCAGAGCCTGGCCCCGCCGCGATGTGAGGCGATATCCGTCATATGTCTGTCACCATCCGGAGCGATGTGTGCTTATGCAAGATAAATTGCCGTCAGGCGAGTCTGCAATTTAACTTGCAAGACGCTGCGCCCCTCCAATAACCTGCGCAGCATGGGAGAGCCGATGAACCTGACCGAGATCATCTCGGCGCGCCGGGACGAGCTGACCGAGTCGGACCGGCGGCTCGTCGAGGTTCTCCTGGCCAATCGCACGGCAGGCAGCTTTTTGCCGGCGCACAAGGTCGCCGACCAGGCGGGCGTGCACGCCTCGACCGCCGGCCGCCTGGCGCGCAAGCTCGGCTTCGCCTCCTATCGCGAGATGCGCGGCGCGCTGCAGGACACCGTCGTGGCCGATCTCGACGCGTCGGTCCGGGTCCGGCGGCGTCTCGATCGGGTTCGCGGCGATTCCCTGCTGGGCTCCGTCGTCGAAGGGGAAATTCGGGCGCTCGGCGCTCTCGTCAGCCAGATCTCCGATGCGGAGATCGTCGCCGCAGCTGAACTCCTTCGGCAGGCTGGGCGCGTTCTCGTCGTCGGAGAGGGGCATGCCAGCAGTCTCGCCGACCTGTTCGTGCGGCGCCTGGTCAGATCCGGATATCGCGCCGCGGCGATCGCCCATGCCGACTGGCAGGCGGCAGACCAGCTGCTCGGCCTCGCCCCTGGCGACGTGGTCGTCGCCCTGATCTTCCGCCATGAAGCCCCGGCCGTGGCGCGCCTCGTTTCCTGCGCCCGAAGCATCGGCGCGCGGACGCTGCTCATCACCGACAGGCGTACCGGCGTGCCTGCCTGCGACGTGCAGCTCGTCGCCGCCCGCGGCGAGCAGGGCGAATTCCATTCGCTGACCGTGCCCATGGCGATCTGCAACACGCTGATCCTGGAACTGTCACGGACGGACGACGGCCGCTCGCTGGAAACGCTGGCGAAGGTCGAGGCCTTGCAACGCCTGTTTCGCGGCAAGCCCGGCTAGGGCCGCCGCATCGATGAACGACGGAACACTCAAACGATTCCTGTCAGTTGGGAGGATGCCATGACGATGTCGACCAAACAAAAAACGCAGCTCGTTGCCTTGATTGGCACCGGGCTGGCCGTGGCCGCCTGCTCGGCGGCCGTCGCGGCTGACAAGCCGGCCCTCACGGTCGCAGTGAATGAGCTCGCCCGATCGCTCGATCCCGGCGAGCATACGGGCAATGTCGATACCCGGATCTACTACTCGATCTTCGACACGCTGATCCGGCGCGACTTCGCCAATCCGACGGCCGATGGCGGCGCGAAACTGGTGCCCGGACTGGCGGAAAGCTGGTCCTGGACGACGCCGACCACCTTTGACCTGAAGCTGCGCCGCGGCGTCGTCTGCCATGACGGCAGCCCTTTCGACGCCAATGACGTGCTGGCAACCTTCTCGCCCGACCGTCTCTGGGGGCCGAAGGCCTACTACCCCGAGGGCCGCGTCTATTTCGGCAACTTCACCAATGTCGAGAAGCTCGACGATTTCACCGTCCGGATCACGACGGCGCAGCATGATCCGATCATGGAGCATCGGCTGTCGAGCTACATGTCCTTCGCCATCTGCGACGAGCCCTGGCACGCCTTCCGCAAGGAGGGCGTCGACTCGAAGGTTTGGATGGATCAGGCCGCCAAGTCACTGCGCTGGAAACCCGTCGGTACCGGCCCCTACAGCTTCGTCGACTACCAGAAGAACGAGAAGATCACGTTGGCCGCCTTCGACCGCTATTTCGGCGGCGCGCCTGCGGCCAAGACCATCACCTTCCGCTCGGTTCCGGAGGTCGCGGCCCGCGTCGCCGGTCTCGTCGCCGGCGATTTCGACATCGCGGTCGAGCTCCCGCCGGACCAGTGGGACGGGCTGAAGCGCTACAAGGACGTCGCGATCAGGACCGAACCGCTGGAGAACAGCCATGTGCTCCAGTTCAACACCAACGACCCGCTGCTCTCTGACAAGAAACTGCGCCACGCCATGAGCCTGGCGATCGACCGCAAGGCGCTGATCGACGCGCTCTGGAAGGGCCAGACCTACGCGCCGAACGGCCATCAGCTGCCTAGCTTCGGACCGATGTATATCAAGGAGAACAAGGGCTACCCCTACGATCCGGCACTCGCCAAGAAGCTTGTCGCGGAAAGCTCCTACAAGGGCCAGGAGATCTCCTACCGGCTGATCCCGAACTACTACCTCTACAATGTCGAGGCGGCGCAGGTGATCCAGGAGATGTGGCGCGCTGTGGGCATCAACGCCCGCATCGACTTCGTCGACAGCTTCAGGGAGGTGCGCAAGCCCGGTGCCCAGGTCATCGTCTGGTCGAACACCTATCGCGTGCCTGATCCGGCCGGTGCGATCCTGACCCTGTGGGGACCCGACAGCGAAAACCAGAAGACCTGGAAGTACTACGGCGCGAGCCCCGCCTTCAACGACGCCGCCAAGGACCTGCTGGCCGAGACGGACGAGACGAAGCGGCGGGCGATCTTCGCCAAGCTGCTCACGGCCTTCGAGGACGATATGCCGATGACGATGCTCTACAACCCTGTCACCGGCTATGGCGTGAAGAAGGGCATCAACTGGACGCCCTACAGCCAGTACTACATGGACTTCCGCCCCTCGAACTTCTCGATGGCCGCGAAGTGACGCTGAGCGAGCGCAGCGCCGATCCCGACGGAGGCAGTCCAACGCTGCTCTCCGTCGAGGGACTGACGGTCGGCTTCCGCACCGCCAAGGGCTATGCCGACATCCTGCACGCCGTCTCCTTCACCGTCCGGTCCGGAACGACGACCTGCATTGTCGGCGAAAGCGGCAGCGGCAAGAGCGTCTCTTGCCAGGCGGTTCTCGGCCTGCTGCCGCAGAACGGGCGCCGGACAGGCGGTCGCATCCTCTTCGAAGGACGCGACCTCGCCGCGGCCAGCGAAGCCGAGCTCGAGGCCGTGCGGGGCCGCGGCATCGGGATGGTGTTTCAGGACCCGCTCGGATCGCTGAACCCGCTGCATACGGTCGGCGCGCAACTGCGTGAAACACTGCGCCTGCATACGTCGCTCTCCGAGCCGCAACGCCAGGCCCGTGCGCTGGAGCTTTTGCGCATGGTCGGCATCCCCGAGCCGGAGCAGCGCCTCGCGTCCTATGTCCACCAGTTCTCCGGCGGCATGGCGCAGCGGGTGATGATCGCGATGGCACTCGCCTGCGAACCGCGCCTGCTGATCGCCGACGAGCCGACGACCGCGCTCGACGTGACGATCCAGGCGCAGATCCTCGACCTGCTCAACCGACTCAAGGCCGAGCTCGGCATGGCGATCCTGTTCGTCACCCACGACCTCGGCGTCGTCGCCGAGATGGCCGACGATGTCGTGGTGATGCGTCACGGCCGCGTCGTCGAGGCGGGACCGGCCGAGCGCCTCCTGCAGACACCCGAAGCGACCTATACCCGCGAGCTCCTCGCAGCCATGCCGCGCCTCGACGTCGCCGCGCCGGTCTATCGCGAAAGGGCCGCGTCATGAGCGGCGCGACGGAACCCTTGCTGCGCGTCTCGGGTCTGCGCCGGCATTTCGGCGGCGGCCGCTCGTTCCTGCGGCCGCAGCGGACCATCCGCGCCGTCGAGGACGTGTCGTTGACGCTGCGCATCGGCGAGACGCTGGGCCTCGTCGGGGAATCCGGCTGCGGGAAATCAACGACCGGCCGGATGATCGTCGGGCTCGAACGGCCGAGCGGCGGCGAGATCCTGTTCAAGGGGCGCGACCTGACCGGCCTGACGCCGCGCGACTGGCAGCTTCAGCGCCGCGACATCCAGATGATTTTCCAGAATCCGCAATCGGCGCTCGATCCACGCTTGAGCATCGGTCGCCAGATCCGCGAGCCGCTCGACCTGCACGAGATCGGCGAACGCAGCGGGCGCGACGCCGAGGTTGCGCGCCTGATGCAGGCCGTGGCGCTCGCGCCGGAGATGGCGGATCGCTTCCCGCACCAGATCAGCGGCGGCCAGGCGCAGCGCGTCGTGATCGCGCGGGCGCTGGCGATGAAGCCGAGCCTGATCGTCTGCGACGAGCCGGTCTCCGCCCTCGACGTCTCCGTGCAGGCGACGGTGACGGAACTCCTGCAGGAGCTGCAGGAGCGCTTCGACATCGCCTATCTCTTCATCTCGCACGACCTGCGGGTGGTGAAGAAACTCTCGCATCGCATCGCCGTGATGTATCTCGGCCAGATCGTCGAGGAGGGGCCGACGGATCCGGTCTATCGCAGGCCGATGCACCCCTACACGATGGCCCTGCTCGCCGCGATTCCGGACCTTTCGGGCTCGCGTTCCTCCCGGCCGGCCCGGCTCGCGGGCGATCCACCCTCGCCTGCCAATCCGCCGGCGGGCTGCCATTTCCACACCCGCTGCCCCTATGCCCGTTCGCGCTGTTCCGCCGAGATGCCCGGCCTGCGCGTTCTCGGGAACGGCCGCAGCGTCCGCTGCCACTTCGCCGAGGAACTGGGAACCGCATCATGACCCGGCCACTTGTCATCGCTCATCGCGGCCATTCCGCCCGGCATCCGGAGAACACGTTGGAGGCCTATCGCGCCGCGATTGCCTCCGGAGCGGACCTCGTCGAGACCGATGCGCGCTTGAGCGCCGACGGCGTCGTCGTCGCCTCGCATGATCCGGACCTCGCCCGTACGGCCGGCAGCAGCGCGAGCGTCGCGGATACGTCATATGAGGCGCTGAAGAGCCTTGCCCGCTCGGGCGGTGTCCAACTCGCGACCCTCGCGGAGGCGCTGGCGGCGATCTGCCCGCATCGACCGGCTCTGATCGACATCAAGACCAAGGATCTCGCGATCATCGATGCGGTGCTCGGCGTCATCAGGGAGCTCGATGTGCTCGACCGGGTCTGGATCGGCGCACGCGAGGTCCTTCAGGTCGCCCATGCGACACTGAAAGCGCCCGGAATCCGGGTCCTTGCCTTCCTGCCCGACGGGGCCAATCCCGAGCATTATGCCTGTGCAGGTGCAAGCGCGTTCCGCATCTGGGAGGGCGCGCTCGACGGCCCGGTCGCGGCTCGTTTGCTCGGACGCCAGCCGGTCTGGGTCACGGCGGGGGGCGCCGGCACCGGCCGCATCGTCGGCGACGTCGACGGCGACAGCCTGCGTGGCATCCTCGCGCATGCTCCGCAGGCTGTGCTGCTCAACGATCCCGACCTGCTCATCGGCCTGCAGAGCCGCAAGGCATCGTGATGTCGAGCCGGCTCCTCCTGACGAAGCTGACGCGCGGCCTCCTGACCGTGTGGCTGATCGTCACCCTGACCTTCCTCGCGCTGAATCTCTCGGGCGACCCGATCGAGGCCCTCGTCGGCGATCAGGCCACAGCTGAGGTCATCGCGCATTACCGCGAGAAATTCGGGCTCGACCGGCCTCTCTGGCGGCAATACATCTCCTATGTCGCCGGCATCGCGCAGGGCGATTTCGGGCTTTCGCTGTCCGACCAGCGGCCGGCCATCGAGCTGATCGCTGCCGCCCTGCCCCGCACCCTGCGACTGGGACTGACCGCCTTTGTCCTCGGCCTCATTCTCGGGGTCGGGCTCGGCATCGTCGCGGCACTCAACCGCAACAAGCCGGTGGACCGCTTCGTGATGAGCTTCGCCGTCCTCGGTTTCAGCCTGCCGAACTTCTTCCTCGGCATCATGCTGATCCTGCTGTTCTCGCTGCACTGGCGCATGCTGCCGAGCGCGGGCGACGCGACGATCTGGCACCTGATCCTGCCGGCCGTGACTTTGGGGACGCATTTCGCCGGTACTTTTGCCCGCTTCACCCGCTCGGCGATGCTCGAGGTCTTGAACAAGCAATATGTCGTCGCCGCCCGGGCCAAGGGCGTGCCGCGCCCGCGCCGGGTGCTCTGGCATGCCCTGCCCAATGCCGCGATCCCGATCGTCACGATCATCGGCCTCAAGCTCGGCGATCTCGTCGCCGGTTCGATCATCGTCGAGACGGTCTTCGCTGTCCCCGGCGTCGGCCGGCTTCTGGTGAACGCGGTCACCTCGCGCGACTTCGCCCTGGTCCAGGCGATCCTGATCATGACCTCGATCACGATGGTCCTCGCCAACCTGGCCGTCGACGCCGTCTACGCGCTGATAGACCCGCGCATGCGCGCCGCCCGTTCGGAGAGCTGAGATGGCGATGTCGAGGCTGTTCAGCCGGAGTGACGATGCCCCCGTTCGCGCCGAAGCGCGCTATCCGGCCCTGGTGGTCGTCTCCCTCGTTGTGCTCGGGCTGATCCTCGCGATCTTTGTCTTCGCCGACTGGCTCGCGCCCTACGACTATCGCACGCAGTCGCTGCTGAAGCGGCTGAAGCCGCCGGCCTTCCTCGGCGGCATGCCCGAGCATCTCCTTGGTACGGACGAGCTCGGCCGCGATATCCTGAGCCGGCTGATCTATGCGATCCGCTTCAGCGTGCTCGTCGCGCTCGGCGGCACGATGATCGGAGCTTTGATCGGAACAGTGCTCGGCTTCATCGCGGCGCATTTCCGCGGGCTTGCCGAGGAGGCGATCATGATGCTGGCCGACGTTCAGGCGTCGCTGCCTTTCATGATGATCGCGCTGGCGCTGATCGCCTTGTTCGGCGGCGGGTTCTTCCTGTTCGTGGCGATCATGGGCTTCTATGGCTGGGAGGTCTTCGCGCGTCTCACGCGCGGCGTCGTCATCGCGGCCAACACGCAGGGCTACGCCACGGCCGTGACCGCGCTCGGGGCACCGGCCCGCCATGTCTATCTTCGGCACGTCCTGCCGAACATCCTGAGCGTGCTGATCGTCCAGTTCACGCTCAATTTCCCGCAGGTGATCCTGCTCGAGACCTCGCTCAGCTTCCTCGGCCTCGGCATCCGTCCGCCGCTCACCAGCCTCGGCCAGATGCTGGGTGCTGGCCGCGCCTATCTGACAAGCGCCTGGTGGATAGCCGTGTTGCCGGGCATCGCGATCTTCCTGACCACGATGTCCATTTCCATTCTCGGCGACTGGATCAGAGACCGGCTGGATCCGACCCTGCAGTCCCGCTAGCGGCCGAGCCGCCAGTGGAAGGGGGGCCGTATCCGTGCCCGCCGTGAGCTCCGTTCCACTTCACGCGCTCATGAGATATGACGATAGGTCAGGCTGGCATACCGGAGGCTGATGGCTCGTTATGGAATGGGTGGTTGTCGGCCTCCTCCTCGGGATCTTCTTTCTCGTTGCAGTGCCATGGGCCGCCTTCGCCGCATCGGGACGAAGCTCGCGGGCACTGGCGCAGATCGCACAATTGCAAGCCGACATCTCGGCTTTGCGCGCGCAGTTGAGCGCGATCCAGGCCGGAACCGGTGTATCGCCCTCATCCCCCCTCGTGGCGGCGGATGATCGGACCGACGCTCCTGAATCCGACGCTCCCGAAGAGGCCGTGACGACACCCGAGTCGCCACCAGTCGAGGCCAAGCCGCCGGAACCGGTATCGGTCAGCGAAATACCTGCCCCGCCGTCTCCCCCTTCGATCGAACCGATCCAGATTGCGGCCAGATCCGCGTCCGACGCTGCCGAAGCGGTCTCGTCCGAATTCGCCCCGCCGCCCCAGATCGAGGTGGTCGCACAGGAGGCGCAGCAAGAACCCGCCACCGCTCCCCGTCGCGATATCGAAGCGACGATCGGATCCCGCTGGGCCGTCTGGGTCGGCGGCCTAACCCTGGCCTTCGGCGGCCTCTTTCTCATTCGCTATTCGATCGAGGCGGGCATGTTCGGGCCCGGCGCCCGCCTGCTGATGGGCGCGGCCTTCGCGGTTCTGCTCGCCATCGCGAGTGAGTATCTGCGGCGACGCGAAGCGCCCCTGCCCTTTCCCGCCATGGACGATGCGCTCGCCGCAAACATCCCGGCAATCCTTGCCGGCGTCAGCGTTCTTGCCGGCTTCGGCGTCGCCTTTGCCGCCCATGCAATCTACGACTTCATCGGACCGACGACCGCGTTCATGCTGATGGCCCTCATCGGACTGTCGGCACTGGCAGCTTCGCTCGTCCATGGGCCCGCACTCGGCCTGTTCGGCGTGGTCGGCTCCTACATCACGCCGTTCCTGATCAGCAGCACGGCACCTGCCTTCGCATCGCTCTCGCTGTTCATCGCCTTCGTGACGGCAACCGCCTTCCTGCTGCATGTCCGGCGGCCGAACGCGATCGTCACGCTCGCAGCGGTGGCCGGGCACGGCATCTGGACTGTTCTGATCGCGCTGACGGCGCCAGGCCATGGCTGGCCCGCGTTCCTGCTGATGGCTGGCGCCGTACTGGCTCTCGCGCTGATCAAGGAAGTGCCGGCGCGTCTCGGGCGCGCCCCCATTCCGAACTGGGCCGGCATGGCGATCGACGTCACGAGCCTGGTTGCCATCGCCGTTCCGCTCGTTATCTCCGGCATTCTATGGGTCGGCTATGGCAGCCCGGGGACGCTTCAACTCGCCATCGTCACCACGATCCTCGTCGGCGTCGTCGCCGCAGTCAGGCATCGTGACCTCGCACCGCTCGCACCCTTGAGTGCGGCAGCTGCCGTCGGGATGGTCCTGCTCTGGCCGACCCGGGAGGGCGCGCTCGGCCTGACCCCTGCTACGGTTTTTGATCTGATCAGGCTGAGCCTTGCGCCGGACGCGGCCCCCGGCCTCACCTGGACGGCAATCGCCTTTGCGCAGATCGCAGGAGCCCTGCCTTTTTGCGTGTTGCTCACGCGCACACAATCTGGGGCCGGCAACCATATCGTCCGGAGCCAGCTTGCATTCGCCTCGGCTCTCGCGCCCGTCTTCCTGCTGCTGGCGACAGCGCTGCGCCTGAATGGCCTCGAGCGATCGCTCGGCTTCGCGGCCCTGTCGATAGTGCTGGCGGCTGCTCTCTTTGCAGCCTCCGAGCTTTTGCTGCGGGTCGAGCGCGCGAACACGAGGACCCGTCGCAATCCGCTCGCCCTGATCGGTTCGGCAGCCTACGCCGCTGCCGGCGCCATCGCGCTCGGCATCGCCGTCGCGTTTGCCCTGCGCGAGACCTGGCTCGTCGTCGGCCTGTCCATCTCGGCCGCGGGCGTCGCGGTCCTTGCGCGGAGACGGCCGATCCCGCTGCTCCGATCCATGTCGGCCAGCTTGGCCACCGCCGCGTTGGCGCGTTGGCTTTGGGATCCGATCCTGACGGATATGGGGCCATGGCCAATCTTCAACTGGCTCATTCCGGCCTACGCTCTGCCCGCGCTGTGCTTCACCGTCGGCGCACTGGCCCTGCGCGGCGCCAACGATCGGCCGCGCATTATCCATCAAGCCTTGGCCGCGTTCTTTGCAGCGGCGTTCGTCGTACTCGAGGTTCATCAGTTCTTTGTCGGCGCGAACCTGACGCCCAGCGTCGTCCGGCTCGCCGGCCACTATTTCACGCCGCGGAATTCGCTTTTCGAAGAGGCCGCCTGCCTGATCATCGCCATCGGATTGCTTGCCAGCGGCTTCCAGATCCTCGGGCAAAGACCATCAGGCAACATCTTCCGCATGGCCGCGCTGGTCTCGATCTCGGCCGTCATCTTCCTCAGCGTCGGGGCCCTCGGCGGACTGCTCAACCCGCTCTTCGATGGCACGGCCGTCACCGGCTGGCCGATCCTGAATCGCCTGCTCTGGTACATCGTCGCCGGAGCGATCCTGGGCGTTGTCGGCTACAAGCTCTCCCGCGACCAACGCTCTGTCGTCAGCGACGCCCTGAGCGCCTGCGCCGCTTTCCTGATTTCGCTCGGCGCCATCCTGATGGTCAGGCACGCATTCGCCGGACCGAAGCTCGTGCCTGCAGGGCACGCGGCCATCGCCTTCTCGGAAACCGTCATGATCACCCTCGTGCTGCTTGGCCTCACCACAGCAGCACGCGCCTGGCATGATCTCGCAGGCGCCACGGTTACGAAATGGGCCGTGACAATCCTCGGCGGCCTGTCGATCGCCTGGACAGCGCTGGGGCTCGGGTTCCGGTGCAATCCAATTCTGGACGGAAGCGGCGTCGATGGCCCGATCATCTTCAACCGCATCCTGTGGGGCTACGGAGCGACCGCAATCGCATTTGCGGGCACATCCTGGTGGCTGCGCGATGTCGACAAGTCGCTGGAACGTGCATCCCGCATCGCGGCGTTCTTTACAGCGCTGCTGGGCGCGTTCCTGCTGATCAGGCACGGTTTCCACGGCCGCGATCTCTCCTCCGATGTCCCGATCACGCTGGCGGAATCCGGAGTCTACGCATCGCTTGGTTTCCTCGCGGCCATCGCCTTGATGATCGCCGGTTCGATCAGCCTGTCCGACCGCGACATTACAATCGACCCGCTTTCGGCAGCCGTCGCATCCTGCGCCCTGTTCGCCGTCCTGGCCTTGGTCGCGAGTCCGTTCGCGACGAACCAGCCTCTCAGCGGCATCCTGCTGCTCGACAATGCCCTCGTCGGGTATCTGGCGCCGTCGGCGCTCGCCTTTGCCGCGGCAGCCTGGGCGCGGGAGTATCTCAGCCGCCCGATTGTCGAGCGCGTGTTCGGCGCGACCGCGATAACGGGCGCGCTCACATACGTCCTCGTCGAAGTCCGCCGCGCCTTCGTCGGCCCGGAGCTCCTCGGGCATGGTGTCGGCTCTACCGAGCTCTACGCCTACTCGGCAGCCATTCTCCTCTATGGCGTGGCTTTGCTCACGGCCGGCTTCCGGCTGAACTCCAAGGACCTCCGGCTTGCGTCGCTCGGGATCGTCACGATAGCGGTCAGCAAGGCCTTCCTCGTGGACATGTCCGGACTCGAAGGCCTGCTGCGCGCACTGTCCTTCATCGGGCTCGGGTCAAGCCTCGTTGCCATCGGTGTCGCCTATCAACGGCTGCTGCGGCGAGAGGCGGGGAACCCTCGAACGGCAGACGCGGCATCAGCCTGAGCTCGGGCGGTCGCCGCGGGCCCGAAGCTGGTTTGGGTCGATAGTTTTCGACCGAACCGATGCCGTCCGGAATGGGCGCATTCGTCACCGGGCCTGCAACCATTATGTCTGAAATCGCGCCGCAAACCGGCGCAGCCGGACACTCGCGCCCTGGGCTCTCACCCGGACGACTGATCAAAAACGAGGCGCCGCTGCTGCACATTTTTGCATCGATCCACTTGACCCGGAGCAATGGTATACCAAAAGTATCCCACATGGAGATGCAGCTACAAAGCTCGGGCCCACCGCCCTCCGATGAATCGCTGGCCGTGCGCGCGATGAACGAGATCCGGCGCATGATCTTCGCCGGCGTGCTGCCGGGCGGCACGGTCGTCCAGGATCGCAAGCTTGCCGAGCAGCTCGGCCTCTCGCGGACCCCGGTTCGCGAGGCCCTCGGGCGCCTCGCCGGGGAAGGCTATCTGCGCCGCGACAAGCGGATCCTCACCGTCCAGAGCGTTTCGTTCGAGGATGTGATGGAGATTCTCGCGACCCGCCGCCTCATCGAAGGCGAGACGGCGCGGCTCGCGGCGGGCCGGATGACGCTCCCCCGACTCGCCGAATTGCGTGCCGCCATCGAGGGAATGATCGACCCCCGCGAGGTCTCCCACGATCGCCACTGGACCGTCGACGACCTCGTCCATCAGTCGATCGCGGAGGCGAGCGGCAACCGGATGATGGCGCGGCTCGTCAAGGACCTCCGCGAGCGCACCCGCATGTTCGGGCTGTCACGCATTCCGCGTCGTTTCGATCCGGGCAAGGCCGAGCATCTCGCGATCATCGCAGCGCTGGAGCAGGGCGATGGCGACGCGGCGGCCCGGGCGATGACCCACCATATCGACAATGCCCGCCAGGGCATCCTCGACCTGCTCGCCGGCACGCCGAGCTACGCTGCTCCGGCAGGCGCGCGCGAAGACCTGAAGAACCAAGGATCGACGTCATGAGCGGACGCCTGCTTTTCCTCCAGAACGGCCCCAGGCAGGAATCGGTGGCGAAGCTGCCCGAGCGCTTCGAATCCTGGGGGCTCGACGTCGATGCCCGCTGGGTTTTCAACGGCGACTTCCCCGAAAGCCTGGCCGGATATGACGGCATCTTCCTGTCCGGCAGTCCTCACGGCGCCTATGAGGACATCCCGTTCATCCATCGCGAGCACGATCTGATCCGCGAGGCCGACGCCCTCGGCATACCGATGCTCGGTGTCTGCTTCGGCAGCCAGATCCTCGCCTCGGCACTCTGCGGGCGCGATCAGGTGTTCCGGCGCTCCTTCTGCGAGGTCGGCAACAAATGGCTCGACGTCACTCCGGAGGCGAAGACCGACGCCATCGCCGACGAGATCGGCGAGCGGGTCTACATGTTCGTCTGGCACAATGACGAGGTCCGCGCCGACCATCCGGACATGCGCATTCTGGCGTCCAGCGACCTCTGCCCCAATCAGATCTGGCGTTTCCGGGACCGCAAGGTCTGGGGCATCCAGGGCCATCCCGAAGTCACGAAGGCACAGGCGCAGCTCTGGTTCGAGCAGAGCCGCACCACGATGGAACGCGACGGCGCCGACATCGAGGAGCTGAAGGCAACCGCCGAGGAAGCCCTGCCGGCCAAGACCATGCTCAGCAAATTCGCCGCTCTTTGCGGCGCAACCGCCGCCTAAACCGCATTTCGGCACAGAGGAGAGGGTTATGAAGAAGCTCGTCGTCGCGGCTACAGCATTGGCATTGTTCGCCCCGGGTATCGCCAGCGCGAAGGAGATGACGTTCTCCTCTTGGGGCGGCGCCTATCAGGAAGCCATCCGCAAGGCCTGGATCCAGCCCTTCACCAAGGAGAGCGGCATCAAGGTCGAAGAGGACACCGGGCCCGAGACCGCCAAGATCAAGGCGATGGTCGAGACCAAATCCGTGAGCTGGGACATCGTCACGGCCGGCGGCGGCGGGCTGATGCGCGGCGTCCGCCAGGGACTGTTCGAGAAGATCACGCCCGACATGGTCAACACCGACCACGTCATTCCCGGCGCGCGCAACGACTATGGCGTCGCCTCCGAAATCTTCTCGACGCTGATCGGCTTCTCGACCAAGGCCTTCCCGGCCGGCGGCGCACAGCCCAAGAGCTTCGCGGACTTCTGGGACACGGCGAAGTTCCCGGGCAAGCGAACCCTCCCCGACAAGCCCGAGACGGTCGTCGAGGCGGCGCTGCTCGCAGACGGCGTCCCGATGGCGGATGTCTACAAGACGCTGTCGACCGAGGCCGGCCTCAAGCGCGCGCTCGACAAGATCCGCGCGTTGAAGCCCCAGGTTGCGGTCTGGTGGGCGAGCGGCGCGCAGCCCGTGCAGGCGCTCGGCTCCGGCGAGGTCGTGATGGCCCTGGGCTGGAACGGCCGCTTCCAGTCCGGCATCGAGTCCAAGCTGCCGATCGCGATGGCCTGGGAACAGCAGATCCCGCAGGTCGGCTTCTTCATGATCCCGAAGGGCGCCCCCAACAAGGCCGAGGCCGTCGCCTTCCTGAACTACATCGTCAAGCCCGAGAACAACGGGCGCCTGTCCGAATTCGTCGCCTACGGGCCGACGACCGAGAAGGCCTGGGCCTCGATCCCGGCTGCGCGGGCCGAAAACCTTCCATCTACGCCGGAGCGGCTGAAGAACGCGCTGTTCCTCGACATCGAATGGTGGGCCGACAACGGCGCGAAGGTGACCGAGGCCTACACCGCCATGCTGAAGGAATGACGATGTCGATCGCCACCCCCTGGTTCCCGCGCGAGGACTATCTCGCGCGGGTCGAGAAAGTCCGCGCCGAGCTGGCGCGGACCGGGCAAGATGCCTTCGTGGCGTTCCTGCCGGAAACCGTGACCTATCTCACCGGCTTCTTCACCCGCGGATATTCGAGCTTCCAGTTCGCGGTCATTCCGCTCGAAGGCGAGCCCGTGCTGTTCTGCCGGGATGTCGAGGAATACTATCTCGACGCGACCTGCGTGTTTCCGAAGCGGGTGATGTGGACCGATTCCGACGACCGCATCGCAGTCGCGGCCCGTGCGATCACGGAAGCCGTCGGTGCCAAGGCGCGGCTCGCGGTCGAGATGCAGGCCTGGACACTCAGTGTCTCGCGCTATGAAGCTTTGCGCGCCGCCCTGCCCGAGACCATCTGGAGCGACGCCTCGCGCTTCACCACCACGATGCGCTTCATCAAGTCGCCCGCCGAGATCACCTATCAGCGCGCGGCCGGCAAGGCGGCCGAGGCCGGCATGGCGGCGGGCATCGCCTCGGCCAAGGCCGGAGCGACCGAGCGCGAGATGGCAGCCGAGATCTGCGCCGCAATGATCCGCGCCGGCAGCGACCTGCCCGGACCAGGCGTGCTGTCGTCGGGCGAGCGCGCCTACCACCTGCATGGCGGCTATTCCGATCGCGTGCTCGCGACCGGCGACATCGTCCAGCTCGAGACGACGCCGAATGTGCGCCACTACCATGCGCGCTTCATGCGCCCGATCAAGGTCGCCTCGGCGACCGATGAGGAGCATGCCATCGTGGCGAAGCTGATCGCGATCCAGGATGCCGCCATCGCCGCTGTGAAGCCTGGCGTCGCCGCGACCGTGCCGGACGCGATCTATCGCGAGGGCGTACTGTCGGCCGGCCTGCGCGACACCTACACCAACAAGACGTTCTACTCGGTCGGGCTGATGCTGCAGCCGAACGGGGGCGAGCCGCTGGAGGCGGAACCAACCGCGACCTGGCGCTTCGAGCCCGGTATGACCTTCCATACCTATGTATTGGCGAAGGGCTTCGGCATGTCCGAGACCATCACCATCACCGCGGATGGCTGCGTGCGGCTGACCAACTTTCCGCGCCAGCTCTTCGTCGCTTGACCGACATGACGACCTCTCCATCAGCATCCGCTCCCCGCCCCGCAGCAGCGGGACGGGGCTTCCCGGTGTGGCTCGGGCTGCTGCCCTTCGCCATCGTTCTTGCGGTGCTGTTCGCCGTCCCGGTGCTGTCGCTGCTCAAGCTCGCCTTCGGCGAGACCGGCTTCACGCTTTCGCATTTCCGGCGGATGGTCGAGGTTCCGGTCTATCGATCCGTCCTGGGCACGACGCTCGGCATTGCCGGCCTGGTCACGGTCCTCGCCGTGCTCGCCAGCTATCCGCTCGCCTATGTCATGGCGACGGTCGGCCCACGCATGCGCGCCCTGCTAATGCTGCTGGTGCTGCTGCCGTTCTGGACGAGCGCGCTGGTGCGCACCACGGCCTGGATCATCCTGCTGCAGAGCAACGGGGTGCTCAACAAGCTCCTGATGGGGACAGGCCTGACCTCCACGCCCATCGCCTTCATCTACAATCTCTCCGGCGTGCTGATCGGGATGACGCATGTGCTCATGCCGTTCATCGTGCTGCCGCTCTATGCCGCCTTCCGCAATCTCGAGCTGTCGACGGTCCAGGCGGCGGAAGGCCTCGGCGCCGGTCCCCTCACCATCTTCCGCCGCATCATCCTGCCACTGACGGCGCCGGGCGTCGTCGCGGGCGCGATGATCGTCTTCATGAATGCGATCGGCTTCTATCTGACCCCTGCCCTGATGGGCGGCCCCGGCCAGACCATGATCGCGCAGATGATCGCGACGAACATCAACACCGACCTGAACTGGCCCTTCGCTGCGGCGCTCGCCACCGTCCTGCTGGCTGCGACGATCGCGATGCTCGCCCTGTTCCAGCGCTTCTTCGGGCTCGAGCGCCTGATCGAGGGCGGCGGCGGCAAGGCCGGCGAGCCCTTCACGGTCACCTCGCGCGGCCGCTCGCCCGGCGGCTGGCTCGCCATCCTCTGCGCAGGACTTGTTGGAGCCTTCCTGATCGCGCCGATCGTCATCGTCTTCCCGATGAGCCTCGGCTCCTCGCCCTTCCTTAGCTTCCCGCCCGAGAACTACAGCCTCGTCTGGTACGAGAACTTCTTCAGCACGAGCAAATGGGTCGCGGCGCTGACGCGTTCGCTGCAGATCGCCGCGCTCGTCGTCGTGATCTCGGTCTCGCTCGGAACGCTTGCTGCCCTGGGCGTGTCACGCATGAAGCCGCGCTGGCGCGGCACGGTCGAGACGCTCTTCATCCTGCCGATGATCGTGCCGGTCATCATCCTTGCCGTCGGTCTCTACTACCTGCTCGCGCCGACCGGTCTCGTCGGCTCGATCTGGGCCGTCACGCTCGGCCATGTCGTGCTCGCGACACCCTATGTCTTCATCACCGTGCGGGCCTCGCTGAAATCCTTCGACCAGAATCTCGAGCTCGCGGCGCTGGGCCTCGGCGCCTCCTGGGCCACGATGTTCCGCCGCGTGATGCTTCCGGGCATCGCGCCGGGTATCGCGGCTGGCGCGATCTTCGCCTTCATCACCTCGTTCGACGACGTCGTGATCGCGTTGTTCCTGACCAATATCCGCAGCCGAACCCTGCCGAAGCTGATGTATGAGGGCGTCGCTCACGAGATCGATCCGACGATCATCGCCGCCTCCTGCCTGATCATCATGGTCACGGTCGTAGTGCTCGGCATCAATCTCCTCTTTTCGAAGCGCAAGACATCATGAGCATCGCCGCCCTAGGAAAAGCCGTCTCGGTCCGCTCGCTCGGCAAGAGTTACGGCACGGCCCGCGCGCTCGACGGCGTCTCCCTGGAGATCGCCGCCGGCGAGTTCTGCACGCTGCTGGGGGCTTCCGGCTCGGGCAAGACGACGCTACTCAAGTCCATCGCCGGCTTCGAGACCTACGATGCCGGCCAGATCTTGGTCGGCGGGGCCGATATCGGCCCGGTGCCGGTGTCGAAGCGCAATATCGGCATGGTCTTCCAGAATTATGCGCTCTTCCCGCATATGAGCGTGCGGCGCAACGTCGCCTTCGGGCTGGAGATGCGGCAGATGCCAAAGCGTGACATCGACGACCGCGTCTCCGAGGCGCTCTCGCTGGTCGATCTCACCGCCTATGGCGAGCGCTTGCCGCGCCAGCTTTCCGGCGGACAGCAGCAGCGCGTCGCCCTGGCCAGGGCATTGGTCATCCGGCCCGATATCCTGCTGATGGACGAGCCGCTGGGGGCGCTCGACAAGAACCTGCGCCAGGCGATCCAGATCGAGCTCAAGCGACTGCATGCAGCCGTCGGCGCAACCGTCGTCTACGTCACCCATGACCAGGAGGAGGCGCTGTTCCTGTCCGACCGGATCGCGCTGATGGACAAGGGGCGGATCGTGCAGGCGGGCACGCCGCGCGAATTGTACGACCGGCCGGCCAACCGCTTCGTCGCCGGCTTCCTCGGCGAGTGCAACTTCATCGCCGTCGATGGTCGCCAGATCGCCGTACGCCCTGAAAAGGTCTGCGTCGGCAGCAGGACGGACAGCTGCGACCAGCGGCTCGAAGCCCGGGTCGGCTCCGTCAACTTCATCGGTCGCGGCTTCCGCGTCATGCTCGAACGCGACGGCATCGAACTCGCCGCACTGGTCGACGCATCCGACGAGATCGCGGCCCTTCGGCCCGGGGCAACGGTGCCCCTCGGCTTCATGCGCGGCGACGTCATGGACATCGCGTCCGCCTGATCACCTGCAACGACGAAAGCTCCACAATGCTGCTTGCCGCCAGCGCCTCGGGCGTTTTCCCGATCGCACCGACACCGTTCCACCCCGATGGCGCGGTCGATTGGGCCTCGGCCGACAAACTGTTCTCATTCTACGACGAGATTGGCTCCGACGGCACGACGGTGCTCGGCATGATGGGCGAGGCGCCCAAACTCGAGCCGGACGAGTCGCTCGGCATCGTCAAGGCGGCAGTTCGGAACATGCCGGGCAAGCCGGTCATCGTCGGCATCTCCGCGCCGGGTTTTGCCGCCATGCGGACGCTGGCGCGCGAGTCGATGGAGCTCGGCGCCGCCGGGGTGATGATCGCGCCGCCGCCATCCCTGCGGACCGATGACCAGATCACCGGCTACTACGCGCAGGCGGTCGAGGCGATCGGCTCGGACATTCCCTTCGTCATCCAGGACTTTCCGCTGACCCTCTCGGTGATCATGACGCCTGCCGTGATCCGCAAGATCGTCAGCGACAACCCATCCTGCGTGATGCTGAAGCACGAGGACTGGCCAGGGCTGGAGAAGATCTCGACGCTGCGCAAGTTCCAGGCGGATGGCTCGCTGCGGCCGATTTCGATCCTGACCGGCAATGGCGGAATGTTCCTCGATTTCGAGATGGAGCGTGGCGCCGACGGCGCGATGACCGGCTACGCCTTCCCGGAACTTCTGATCGACGTGGTCAAGCTTCAGAAGGCGGGCCAACGCGACGAGGCGCATGACATCTTCGACGCGCACCTGCCGCTGATGCGCTACGAGCAGCAGCTCGGAGCCGGCCTGGCCGTGCGGAAATACACCATGATGAAGCGCGGTATCCTGAAGAGCGACGCCCAGCGCAAGCCGGGATCCACCCTCACCGCCCGCGCCAAGGCCGAAGTCGACTATCTTCTGGCGCGCGTGGCGAAAACGGACCCTCGAGTGAAGTGCTGAACGTGGTGCGGTGCGGCTCGATCCGAAGGCGCCTCCACATCGGGCGCCCCTTGCTCATGGCTGAGCGCTCGCCTCGCCCCCGATCCTGCGTCGGATAGGTCTCCAGCCAGCCTTTTCAAGACATCGGCATGCCTCGAAGCCGCTGTGGCGCAGCGCTGCAATTCGAGATACTGTGCATTTTAACTACTTGCCACGAGGAGGACGGTCTCTTTCGTAGGCAAAGCGGAGAAGTCATGGATCGATAACGCCAACAACACAGGCGTCCGTCATGCGCCACGGGATAGAGACTGCACCGAAAGATGGGCATTTCGTCATCCTCGAGGACGACGCGAATGCATCGTATGACGTCGGCCGCTGGTCAGTGGAAGCAGGCGGTTGGGTCGGGAAGGACGACGAGCCCGTCAAGATCACGCCCACGCACTGGCATCCGTTCGCCCGCGACGCCTATCTCCAGCCAGACGACGAAGAAGCCGTTGTCGCGGATCCCATCGGCAGGCCAGCACGATCCCGCTCCCTTGCTGCGGTCGTCGTCGCGATCACAGCGGCTACGGCCCTGTTCTATTATCTGAGCCAGGAAGCCGCGCACCCCCCAGCCCGCTCTTTCGGCGATGGCAAGGTCGCTCAGGAAGCGCGCCCGGCGAGCCCGGACTCGAAGAACGTCCCGGAGGTCCGGCAGACGATAGAGCGAGAGCCCAGCCCGCCTACCGGACAGGAGCAGGCCGCGCGGCAGCAGCAGGCCGCGGTGCTCCCCGTGCCGGATGCGCAGCAATCCCCGACCCGGCCGCCCACTCAGGTCTCGGCCCAAGACATGGCTATGACGCAGGAGCTTGGCGAGGCTAGGCGCACCATCGAGCGCCTCGAAGCTCAGCTGCGAGCGGACGTGGCGGCCGAGCAACAGGCGCTCAAGCAGGAGCGCGAGCGCTCGGCAGTGCTTGCTGAGCAAGCGACAGCTGCCCGACAGGAGCTGGCAACCAGCGCACAACAACATGCCCGAGCACTCGATGAAGAGCGGACTCGCAACGCCGCAGTGACGAAGGAGCTGGCGACGGCAAGGCTCGACATCGAGACGCAGACCGAGCGCCTGCGTCGGGCGAACAGCGAAATTGCTCTGTCCAAACAGGCGGAGGCCACGAAGACCGGGCAGATGCTCGAACAGCATCGTCAGAATGTGGCCGCATTGGCCGAGGCCGTGGCTGCGAGGCAGGAGCTGACGACCACCACGGCGCAGCACATTCAGACCCTCGAGCAGGAGCGCGCCCGCAACGCCAGCCTGGCGGGTGAACTGGCGCTGGCGCGGCGCGAAATCGAAACGCATGCGGCGCAATTGCGCCAGGCGAGCGATGAAGCCGCGCGGCCTGGTCCGGCCCAGCTCGCGAATGCCGAGCGATCCCTCGAACAGCAGCGCGAGAGCACCGCCGCCGCGCTCGCCGAGGCCGCGGCTGCGCGGCAGGAACTGAAAGCCGGCACGGCGCAGCATGACCAGGCGCTCGACGACGAGCGGGCTCGCAGTGCCGCCCTGGAAAGCGAGTTGGCGACGGTGCGGCGGAAGATCGAGGCGCAGGCGGCGCAGGAGCAGGAGGCCAGCACCGAGACTGCGCTGCTCAAGCAGGCGGTCAGCGCGAAGAGCGAGCAACTTCTCGAGCAGCAGCGCCAGAAGGAGGCCGCTCTCGCGGACGCCGCCACTGCGCGCCAGGATCTCACGACAAGTACGGCCGAGCATCGTCGAGCGCTCGACGAAGAGAAGGCGCGGAATGCTGCCCTGGCGAACGAACTGGCGACGGCACAGCAGGTCAACGAGAAGCTGGCCACGCAGTTTCGCCTGGTCGGAGAACAGACGGAACTCCGCCGGCGCACCGATGAGGCCAAAATGGCGGCGCTTCAGCAATCGGCCAAGGACGAGCGCGACAGAGCAGTAGCCTTTGCGACCGAACTCGATACGGCAAGGCGCGCGGCCGCCGCGCGCCTGCAGCCCGAAACGGCGACAGGCAGCATTGTTTCCCGGGAGACTGTAACTGCGGGCGACATCGCTGCGGCGTCGTCGGCTGCCTCGGACCAGCAAGGTGGCGCCGAGGCGGCCAGGATGATTGCACGTGCCGGCATGCTGCTCGGACAGGGTGATATCGGTGCTGCGCGGATCGTGCTCGAACGAGCCACCGAGCTCGGCAGTGCCCGCGCGGTCTTCATGCTCGCGGAGACATACGACCCCAGAGTTCTTTCGGCCTGGAAGACCTATGGCACGCGGGGCGAGGTGACGAGGGCGCGCGAGCTTTACGCGAAGGCGCATGAAGGCGGCATTCGAGAAGCGAAGGAGAGGCTCGACGCCCTGGCTCGGTGAACCGCTCGTCAGTCTCTGCGGCTCCGGCAGGTCGTCCGATCGTGATGCTCACGAGGGAGTTCGAGGATGACAAGATTCGCAGCAAGATGCCTGCTCCTGCTCGCCGCCCTGCTTGCGCTCGCTCCGGCGCTCGAGCCGACCGACCTCTCCGCACAGACGGCCAGGGCCGAGGGGCAGCATGCGTCCTCGCCGCGTCGCAGCCCGGCGCAGGCGACCGAACAGGAAAAGATGAATGCCTGGACCGTCGGCATGGCCGGCGGATTGATCGAAGGCGCGCCTCTTCGTCTGGCGGCGGAGATGGCCCGGGTCGTCGATGATGGACCGAACCTGCATGTGCTGCCGATCGTCACGCGAGGCGCGACGGAGAACCTGAACTCGCTGCTCTATCTGCGCGGCATCGACACCGCGATCATCAACTCCGACGCGTTGGACGAGTACAAGGCGCAGCTGCCTCAGATCCGGCGCCGCATCACCTATCTCCTGAACCTCTTCCCGTCGGAACTGCACATCTTCGTCCGGCCCGAGATCCAGAGCCTGGAGGATCTCGCCGGGAAGAAGGTGAACTTCAACACCCAGGGAACCGCAGCCGCTTATTCGGGGCCGCTGATCTTCAGCCGGCTCGGTATCAATGCGGAACAGACCTTCATTCCGCATCAGGTTGCGCTCGAACAGATGCGCAAGGGCGAGATGGCCGCGGTCGTCTTCATCACCTCGAAGCCGGTCGATGCCTTCGTGCGCGGACGCTTCGAGCCGGGCTTCAAGTTCCTTTCGGTCAAATACGATAGCAGGTTCGAGGATTACTACCTGCCGGCGGTGCTGGAGCCGGGCGAATATCCGGGATTGATCAAGCAAGGTGAACGCGTGCAGACGATCGCCGTGCCGACCGCGCTCGTCGCCTTCAATTGGGGGCCGCAAACCAATCGCTACCAACGCGTCTCCCGCTTCGTCGACGTGTTGTTCTCCCGTATCGACAGGCTTCAGGCAGCCGGGTTCGATCCGAAGTGGAAGTCGATCAACCTGGCCGCCACCGTCCCGGGCCTCGACCGCTTCCCGGCAGCGCAGGAGTGGCTGGATCGCCAGACGCGCGCACCACGGGCCCTGCGATGAAAGCAATCCCGCTCTCCATCACGCTCGAGATCGCACGCAGCGTCGCTCTGGCGCAGGATGCGCCCGATCCGATGGCGCATCTTCGCGCCTGCGCCGTGATGGAGCCTGCGGCACGGCTCGAGTGCCTGGACAAGCTGTCGCGCAGCATCGCGCCGACAGAACGTTCGGTGCGCACCGCCGACAACTGGGTCGTCAGCGAGACGACGTCGCCGATCGATTACACGCCGATTATCACCGCGACGACATTCTCGCGCGGCGGCTCCCAGAACGCTCTGACGCGGCTGACGATCTATTGCCGGGGCGGGCGCACCGAACTGGCGGTTTCGGGGCCAGCGGTGGCCGCTGGCAGCACCGACTCCATCATCGTCTACCGGATCAATGACGCGCAGCCTCTGCAGGTCGCGGCTGCGGCGCCGTCATTCGGCCCGGGCGCCGCCTTCAGGGCCGACGTCGTGAATCTGCTGCAATCGCTGCCCGACGCAGGCGGCCTCAATGTCCGCCTCGAATCCCGGGCCGGCGCTACCCATGAAGGGCAGTTCGCGCTGACCGGGCTGAAGGCCGTGCGCGACAGGGTCGCCACAGCCTGCAAATGGCCGAATGTCACCGCCAAGCCGAGCAATCGATGACCCTCGAACCAACAGGGGAGAACTGGGATGAATCGCTATCAAAAAACTGCCGGGGCTGCGCTGGCCGGCGTTGCGGCGCTCCTGATCGCCATGCCGCCGTCAGTGGCGCAGGACAAGAGGCAGGCCGCCACGGCGCAGGCATCGAAGCGACCTGAGTCCGAAGCGAAAACCCACCGCCTTGTTCTGCAGGTGAACTCGAATGAGCCCGCGACGATGAATCTCGCGCTGAACAACGCGACGAACGTCGCTCAGCACTACAAAGATCTGGGAGAGAAAGTCGAAATAGAGATCATCACCTTCGGACCGGGCCTGCACATGCTTCGCCACGACACCTCTCCGGTCAAGGCACGGATCAAGGAGATCGCGGCGAGCACTCCAGGGATTTCCTTCAAGGCCTGCGGCAATACGCAAGCAAACATGAGCAAGGCCGAGAACAAGGAAATCTCCCTCATATCCGATGTCTCGGTCGTGAAGTCCGGCGTCGTACGTGTCATGGAGTTGCAGGAACGAGGGTGGACTTACGTCAGGCCGTGACGCCCGCCGTTCAGGTCACACCCACGAAGCGATCCTGGTCGCTCACCGTATCGTTGCGCCGATCCTCGATCCGCGAATAGTGGAAGCGCGACGGAGATGCAGGAATCTGATAGGTATCTGCCGGCCCATGAGGCGATCTGAGCTTCAGTGGGCAACAATAATCGTCTTTGTCTGAAGTCACGACCCAAGCATAGTGTCTCATCGGGCGCCGACCAGTGCGGAATGCCGCGAATTCGGATGGCTCGGCGCTCCTCACCCCAGCATGGGAGGCAGCTCGATGAATATTCGGCCTGATCCGACATTTCATGCATCGCCGAAACTCGCGATGGAAGCGCCGGCAGAGAATTTCGCCTACACCCTGTTGCTTAGCCCCGACTTTTCGAAACCTGACGCCCTTGCCGTCGTCGACGTCAAACGCGGCTCGCCAACCTACGCGCAGGTCGTTCATGCCGTGACCATGCCGAACAAGGGCGACGAGTTTCATCACTTCGGTTGGAACGCCTGCTCGTCGTCACTGTCGCCGTTGACCGGTCACGTATTCCTCGAGCGGCGCTATCTGATCATTCCGGGACTACGGTCGTCGCGCATCTATGTGATCGACACGAAACCAGATCCGACGAAGGCCAGGATCCATAAGATCATCGAGCCTGAGGAGGTCTTCAGGAAGACCGGATATTCGCGCCCCCACACGATCCATTGCGGGCCCGAGGGCATCTATGTCAGCACCCTCGGCGGCGGCGGCAAGGATGGCGTCGACGGCCCTCCCGGTGTCTTCATCATGGACTGCCAAACCTTCGACATTATGGGCCGCTGGGAGATCGATCGCGGCCTGCAGGACAAGCATTACGATTTCTGGTGGAACCTGCCGCGTGACTACATGGTGTCGAGCGAGTGGGCCGTCCCGCCGCAATTCGAGAACGGCATCGTCCCCGAGGACCTTCTCGCCAACAAGTATGGCCATCGTGTCCATTTCTGGGATTTGCGCCAGCGCCGCAACGTGCAGACGATCGACCTCGGCGCGAACCATCAAATGGCTCTGGAGGTTCGCCCGGCCCATGATCCCAGTCGCGAGCATGGCTTCCTCGGGGTCGTCGTGGATACCACCAACCTCGAGGGTTCGATTTGGACGTGGTGGCGCGAGGGCGGCAAGTTCCACATCGAGAAGTCGGCGACCATCCCGGCCGAACCTGCGCCGCAGAGCGATTTGCCCCCGCTCCTGCAGGGCTTCGGGGCCGTGCCGCCATTGGTCACCGATATCGATCTCTCGATGGACGACCGGTTTCTCTACGTCTCCTGCTGGGGCACAGGCGAGATGCGCCAGTACGATGTGTCGGAGCCAAGAAAGCCCAAACTGACCGGCTCCGTGCATATCGGCGGCATTGCCCGGCGCACGCCGCATCCAAGCGGCAAAGCCTATGCCGGTGGGCCGCAGATGGTCGAGATCAGCCGCGATGGCAAGCGGGTCTACTGGACCAATTCGCTCTACTCGACCTGGGACGACCAGTTCTATCCTAATGGCGTGCCAGGAGCGCAGGTGATGGCCAATGCTGGCCCGGGGGGCGGCCTCGAACTCGCCCGGGACTATTGGGTGAGCTTCCCTGACGGCTATCGGGCGCACCAGATCCGGCTCGAAGGTGGCGACTGCTCGACTGACTCGTTCTGCTATCCCTCGGTCTGACGTTGAACGAATTCGACTGGGGTCGAGCCGGCCTATGGGCGGCCGTGATGGCGAGTGGCGCCTATCACGGTGTGAATCCGGGGATGGGGTGGCCGCTTGCCGTGTCTGCAGGCCTCATGGGACGAAGCGCGCGCGCATTGTGGGCGGCGCTCGGATCCCTGGCGCTCGGCCATCTCCTGTCGATGCTCGTCGCGATCCTGCCCTTTGCGCTGCTGGCGACCCTGCTGGATTGGCAGCGTCAGATTCAGGTCGCCGCTGGCCTGCTTCTGATCGGCTTTGGCGGCTTTCTCCTCGTCGTGCCGAGGCACCCGCGGGCCTTGGCACGCATCCCGCCGTCGCAACTCGTGCTTTGGTCTTTCGCGGTTGCTGTCGCTCATGGCGCCGGCCTGATGCTCGTGCCGATCTACCTTGGCCTTTGTCGCTCTGCCGACACGGACAGCGGACAGCGCGCAGCCGGTGTCCTGATCAATTCGAGTGTCGACGTCGCCCTGTGGGTGTCCGTGGTCCATACGCTCGTGCTGTTCGTCACGGCCGGCGCTTCGGCATGGATGGTCTACCGATATCTCGGTTTGAAGTTCATCTCGCGCAGCTGGGTCAACCTCGATGCGATCTGGGCCATGAGCCTCGTCGCGATCGGCGTTCTCTCGCTGATTTGACGCGTGTGGCGGTGGCATGCCGCGCGGCGTTCGGAGGAGGCGCTGGCAAGGCCCCGCCTTCCTTCCAGAGAGTTATCCCCGGAGTCTCGGATCGAGGATGTCGCGCAGGAAATCACCCAGAATGTTCGTGGCAAGGACGAGGGCAAAAATGACCAGGCTGGGGATGATCGTCACATGAGGCGCGAAGAAGAAGAAGTTCACGCCCTGGGCGGCCATGGTTCCGAGCTCCGGCGCCGGCGGCTGGGTTCCCAGCCCGAGAAACCCGAGTGATGCGGCCAGCAGAATGGCCTGCCCGAGACGCAAGGTGAGGAAGACGACGATGGTCGAGAGGCAATTGGGTAGGATGTAGCGCAGCAGCAGCCCGCTATCCGTGAGCCCGATGACGCGGCCGGCCGCAATGTAGTCCTGCGCAATCACCGTCAATCCCGCTCCCCTCGCGATGCGCGCCGTCAGCGGAACCGTGGAAATGGCCAGCGCGATGATGACCGACAGCGTGCCGGCTCCGATGATCGCCGCCACGGCCAGTCCGAACAGGATCGCAGGGAAGGACAGGAGCACATCCATCAGGCGCATCAGAGCTCCGTCGAGCCGGGGATAGAAGGCCGCGAGCAACCCGATGGCGGTGCCGATCGCTCCCCCCACGGCGATGGCGCAGAACCCCATCATGGCCGTCAGCCTGAGCCCGAACAACACGCGGCTGAAGATGTCGCGACCCTGACCGTCGGTCCCGAACCAGTGCGCGCCGCTGGGCGTTTGCATGATCCGCGTCATCTCGATGGCAAGCGGGTCATAGGGTGCGAGCCATGGCGCGAAGATGGCACCAAGGGCCATCGCCGCAAGCACGGCAAAGGAGGCCATGGCGAGATAATCGCCCCTCAGGCGGATTCGGAACTGTGAAGGCGCAGGTCGAGGGAGAACATTGCCGGTAGCGAGGGTCATCGGGCCTGGATCCTCGGATCGAGCACGGCGTAGAGCAGATCGACGATGATGTTGATGGCGATGAAGCCGAGAGCGAGCGCAATGATCGCGCCCTGGGCGACCGGGAGGTCATTGGCCACGATCGCTCCGACGGCCAGACGCCCCACGCCTGGCCAGGAGAAGATCGTCTCGGTCACGATCGCCCCACCCAGGAGGTAGCCGATCTGCAGACCGATCAGGGTGGTCACCGGGATGAGCGCGTTGCGCAAGGCGTGGCGGCCAACGATGACGCTCTCCGTCAGCCCCTTCGCCCGGGCGGTGCGGATGTGATCGGCGCCCAGGATCTCCAGCATGGAGGTGCGCGTGATCCGTGCGACCGGGCCGATGAAGATCAGCCCCAGGCAGAGCGACGGCAGCACGGCGTGGCGAAAGCCGTCCGCGGTCCAAAGCGGCCCGCCACGCCCGGTAAACGGCAGCCACTGCAGTTTGAACCCGAAGGTCCACAGCAGGACCATGCCGATCAGGAAGACCGGCAGCGAGATGCCGGCAACGGCCCCGCTGATGATCAGACGGTCCAGGATGCCACCTCGGGAGACGGCCGCGACGACGCCGAGCAGGATCGCCATCGGAACCGCCCAGACCAGGCAGAGCAGGATCAACTCGAGCGTCGCGAGGAAGGACCGTGACAGCTCCTCCGCCACCGACATGTTGTTGACCAGCGAGTTGCCGAGATCGCCCTGCAGGACGTTCGACACATAGCGCAGGAACTGCTCCCAGAGCGGGCGATCCAGGCCCATTTCGATCCGAATTTGGGCAATGATCTCCGCGCTTGCCGTCGGGCCGGCGCGAACGGTCGCCGGGTCCGACGGAACGAGGTTCAGCAAGGCGAACCCGATCAGCAGGACGCCCAGGATGACGGGGATCGCCAGCAGCAGGCGCTGCGCCGTGTATCTGAGCATGAGGCGACCTCCCGGGCTTCTAGCGATCAGGCCTGAATGGCTTCCACGGCCTTGCGCGGCTTTACGTCGTTCGGGCGCAGGACCTGCACGACGAAGTGTTCGAGCTGCGGCTCATAGGCCTCCCACAGCTGCCGGAGCTTCGCCTGCGGCTCCGCTTCCAGGTCCACGCGCAGATCCACGAGGGGCCAGTCCTGTTCGTCGACGACGAGGAGCGCCGCCGACATGATCGGCTGGGTTTCGCCGCCTGCGGCCAGGCCGGCATCGATCGCGCCGAGCAGCTTCTCGACGAATGGCACGCCGGTCGCCCCCTCGAAATAGCGGACCATCGCCTTGGGCACATCGGGATTGGCGATGACATTGCCGGTCGAGACGCAGTTCGCGCCCTGAAAGCCCGAGTTGATCGAGGGGATCTTCGGGCCGCAGTAGAACGCCGTCCGCCCCTCGCGATCAATGGCCGCGACCTGGCGTTGGTCGGGAAATTCGCTCTCGTCGATCAGGCGGCGGACCGACTCCTCGGCGCTCAGCCCGGCAGACAGGAAATCGAGTCCCTTCGGCCCGAGCCGAATGTCGCTGCGATGCTGCGACGTCACCGCGCCGACCTTGGCTCGCGCCCAGGGACAGCGATTGCCGACCGCGATGCTGGAGGTGGCGATACCGATGCCGAACATGCCGGTCTTCTCATCGCGCGCAATCAGGGAAAAGGTCATGAAGCTCTCCGAATTCGTCTTGGATGTTGTCAGCCGAACCAGGACCGCGCCCTGTCCTGGAGCGACAGGGCGAAGGTCATCGGCGGCATGAACCAGGGGATGCCGTTGTAGTAGGGCCGGGCTGGCAGCTCCTGCTGCGCGAACAGGCTCGTGGAACGGCCGGACAGCAACAGCTCGGCCGTGCGTCGTCCGAGATAGCTGCTCATCACGATCCCAGAGCCGTTACAGCCGAGCACGTGATGCACCTTGCCGCGCCGCCCCATGTGCGGAATGCGATCGAAGGTGAAACCGACGCGGCCTTCCCAAGCATGGCTGACGCGAATGTCCGCCAGCGACGGGAATGATAGGACGAGCACCTCTTTCAGGCGCCGAGCGATGCCGACCGGGTCGACCCTGTCGAGTTGCAGGGCACGCCCCCCGACGAGAAGCCGTTGCCGGTCGGGGCTGGCGCGGAACGCATAGGCGAGCTTGCGCGTGTCATTGACCAGCTGCCCTCCGGGAAGAAGGCGGTCGACCTCACCCGCCGGCAGCGGCGACGTCGCGATCATGTGGCTGCCGACCGCGATCACGCGCCGGCGATACCAGGGCAGCTCCCGGCCGGTATAGGCGTTGGTCGCCAGGATGACGTCTCGGGCCTGCACGCTGCCTCTGGCGGTGACGATTTCGGTCGCTTCGTCGCCTTCGACGAGCCCGGTCACAGCCGTGTGCTCGATGACCTCGACGCCCTCGCCACGCGCGAGGCGCAGCAGGCCGAGATGATATTTCGCGGGATCGACGCCGCCATCCTCGGGCAGCACCATCGCGCCATGATAGAGGTCGGTCGCGACATCCGCGCGCAGACCTTCCTTGCCGATGGTGTGGGCGGGGATGCCGAAGGTCTTCGTCAGGAAGTCGGCCTGGCGCTTGAGCCCCTCCATATCCTTCGGCGTCCAGGCACAGATCAGCCGGCCGGATAGTGCGAGGTCGCATTCGATCGCCTCGTCGCGGACGAAGCCGCGAAACCAGCCATAGGCGTCCCAGGTTTCCCTGAGCAGTCCAAGCGCCTTCTCTGCTCCGAAATCCTTGGCGAGCGCGGTGTAGCTCTGCCGCAATCTGCCACCGATCATGCCGACACTGCGCGTGCTGGCGCCATGGCCAGCGCTCTGCGCTTCGATGACGACGACGCTGCGGCCGGCGCGCGCCAGGGCTATCGCGGCCGACAAGCCCGCATAGCCGGAGCCGACGATGGCGACATCGGCCGCCGCTGGCAGCGGCCGGAGGTTGGCCGTCCCCCGGGGCACGGCCTCCCACCAATAGGGCTCGGCCTTGAAGCCTTCGGCCAACAGGGCTGCGCTCACTTGGCGATCTCGATGTCGAGGCCCTTGTAGACGGCACTGTTGTAGATGCCGTGGACGTCGACGCCCTTGACCCGCTTGGTCGAGAACAGGAACAGGCGTTCGTGCACGAGCGGGATGAGGAGCGCCTGATCCGCGACGATCTTCTGGACCGCAGCATAGGCCTCGGCCTTCTTGCCGGCGTCGAGACTGGTCTGGCCGATCGCGAGCAGATCGTCCGTAGCCTTGTCCTTCCAGTTGAAGCGGTTCGGCGCCGGCACATTGGCCGAGTGAAACATCATCAGCACTTCGCCGGAGGTGGCGTAGGGCGAGAACAGCGCGTAGCCGTCGAACTCGGGCGAGGTGTTGATCTGCGCCATGGCCGCCGCCGGCTCGACGAGCAGCAGCTTCAGGTCGATGCCGACCTGCTTCATGTAGCCCTGGATCGCCTCGAGGCGGGAACGCCAGCCTGCGGTTCCGGCGGCCAGGATCGAGGGCGATAGCCGCTCGCCATCCTTGTAGCGGAAGCCGTCATTGCCGAGCTTCCAGCCAGCCTCGTCGAGTAGTGCCTTGGCCTTGGCGGGATCGAAGGCGGCCTCGGTCGCTCCGGAGTAGTCGATGGTGCCCGGACTGACCAGCGTCTTGGCAGGACGGGCCTGACCGAACCACATGCTCTTGGCCAGCGCCTCGCGGTCGACGGCGAGGTTCATCGCCTGGCGGACGCGGATATCGCTGGTCATCTTGCGGTTCGGGCGCAGACCCAGATAGGCGGAGTAGTTCGAGATGCGCGGCTCGGCCTTGGTCAGCATCGGCATCTTGCTGAGCTGGTCGATCGACCATTCCGGCAGGACATAGGAGATGTCGCCGGCGCCCGTCTGCATCGCGGCCAGGATCGCGCTCTCCTCGGGAACGACGCGCCAGACGATCGCATCGACCTTGGCTGGGCCCTTGTTGTCGTAGATCGCAGGCCCCCATTTGTAGGCATCGTGGCGCAGGACCATGAACTGGTCGCGCGGCCGCCACTCGCCCCAGCAGAACGGGCCGGTGCCGTTCAGGCCCTTCACGCCGAAATCGGCGCCGAGCTTCTCGACATTGGCGCGGTCGACAATCGAGCCGAAGCTCTGCGCGAGATGGAGCAGCAGCTCGTTATGCGGCTCCTTGAGCGTGTAGACGACCGTGGTGTCGTCCTTGGCGACGATGTCGGCGACCTTGCCGAGCCGCCAGGCGGCGGGCGAGCGCGTCTCCGGAGCGATGAGGCGCTTCAGCGAATAGACCACGTCGGCAGCCGTCATCGGCTTGCCGTCGCAGAACTTGACGTCGTCGCGCAGATTGAAGGTGTAGGTCAGGCCGTCATCCGACAGCGACCATGATTTCGCCAGCAGCGGATGAAGCGTCTTCTGGTCGTCTTCGACCGCGACCAGCGTGTCCGCCATCATGAACAGGATTTCGGCCGCGCCGCGCCCGGTCGCCTTGTGCGGGTCGAAGCCGACGGAGTCGTTCCGGACCAGGATCGTGACCGTCTTGTCCTTGGCCGGCGGGTTTGCTGCCGAAACCGAAAAGCCGCCGGCCAGCAGCGCTGCAGCAATGACGAATGTTCGAGCGATGACCATCATTCCCCTCCGTTCTTCGTTGCGAGAAAATCGATTGCCGAAAGCGCATGGACGCGAAGGACGGCGAAGAGCTCGTCGATCGTGACGTGTTCCTCACGATGGCCCATCGTCTTCGGAGAGGGGCCGTACAGATAGGCGGGGACGCCGCGCCAGCGCCAATAGCGCGCATCCGAGCCGCCCAGACTGACGATGGGAACCGCCTCACGGCCCGTCACCTGCCGCGTGGTCGCGCGCAGGATGTCGGCCATCTCTCCGGCCGGGTCGCACCAGCTCGACGGATAGCTGTGATCGGGCCGGGTTTCCCGCGTCACCATCGGATAGCGCGCGAGGATGCCGGCGAGTTCGGCCTCGACGCGCTCGATGCTGAGCCCCGGCGGCATCCTGACCTCGACCTCGAGCAGGCATTCGTCGGGCATCATGTTGACCTTCAGCCCGCCGCGGATCACCCCGATATTGACGGTCGCGCGGTCGGCGATGTCGGCAGCCCCGTCACCGAGACTGATGTTCATCGCCTGACGGGCCTCGGGCTGCGCGATCGCAGCGCGGACGGTGTCGGGCAGCTCCGGCCGCAGCTCGGCCAACGCTTCGAGATCCGCGGCCAGGCGGCAAGCGATCTTGATCGCGCTCTCGCTCAGATGGGGGTAGGCGCCGTGGGCGCCGCGGGTACGCACCGTCAGCGCCATCCGCAGCGCGCCCTTCTCGCCGAAGCGCAGTGTCGCAAGGCCGCTCGGCTCGCCGTTGAGACAGCAATCGCCGATCACTTCGTCGGGAATCGTCTCCATCAGAAAGCGCGTTCCATAACGGCCGCCGGTCTCCTCGTCGGAAACCACGGTCAGCGTCAGGCGCCCGGCCAGCTCGGGCATGAGCTCCGCCAGATAGCGGTAGGTGAAGATCGAAGCCGTCGTGCCGCACTTCATGTCCGCGGCGCCGCGACCATAGATGCGGCCGTCGGTGACCTCGCCGCTCCACTGGCTGCGCTGGCCCGCAACCTCCTCGATTGCCGGGAACACATCCATATGGCCGTTAAGGACGAGGTGGCGCCCGGGCCGATCGGAGGAGACCGTGCCGACGATGTTGGGCAGGTGGTCCAGCGCGCTGAGGACGCGGAAGGGCAGCCCCTGCCCCGCCAGGAAGCGTTCGACATGCGCGCTCGCCAGCACGGTATCGCCCGGCGGGTTCGGCGACTTCGCCTGCAGGAAGCCCGAGAGAAACGCGATGATCTCGTCGCGGTCGCGCTCGATCCAGCCGAGAACGCGGTCTTTGAGAGCTTCGGAGTTCGACACGAAAAACTCGATTGTTAGCGCTAACGTTATCGCTAACATCCAGGTTTATGTTTCCCCTTCTGTCAAGTAGTGTGTCGCGACGAAGGGCATCGAAGGTGCTCAAAAGGCAGGCAGCAGGCCGATCGATGAACCATGATCCCGCGAAGCGGCTGTCCGGTTGGGCGACCATGTCGGACGTCGCGCATGCCGCCGGCGTCTCGCTGATGACGGTCTCTCGCGTCTACAAGAATCCATCCGCGGTCAGCGTCGGCACGCGCGAACGGGTTCTGAGCGAAGGCGAGCGGCTGGGCTTCGTTCCCAACATGCTCGCCGGCAATCTCGCCTCCGGTCGCAGCGCGATGATCGGGATCGTCGTGCCGTCCCTGCGCAACTCCAACAATGCCAACAGCATCCAGGGCATGGCCGATCGCCTCAGGCAGTCCTCCTACCAGTTCATGATCACCAACACCGGCTATTCGCTGGAATCGGAGGCCGCTGCCGTCGCGGCCTTCATCCGGCGGCGCCCCGACGGTCTCGTCCTGACCGGTACGCGCCATGGCGAGGAAACCCGTGCGCTCCTGCACGGCTCCGGACTTCCCGTCGTCGAGGTCTGGGAGACCGAGGGGCCGATCATCGACATGGCGACGGGATTTCGAAATCATGACGCTGGCGCCGAGATCGCGCGCTACCTGATCGCCAAGGGCTACGACCGGATCGGATATCTCGACTATCCCGTGCCCGGCCTTCGTCGTTACGACGCTCGCCGGGAGGGCGCCCTGCAGGCCCTGCGCGACGCGGGGCTACGCGCCGACCTCGTGGTCTCGCCGCAGCGCGAGGACGCAACCGAGGACGCGTCCAGCTTTCGCGGCGGAGCCAGCGGCCTGACGCAGCTGCTGGAAGCCGGAGGCGCGCGGGCCGTTCTCTGCGCTTCGGACCTTCTCGCCGTCGGCGTGATGTTCGAGGCGCAGCGCCGAGGCATGAGGGTGCCGGATGATCTCGCGGTCGCCGGCTTCGGCGACTTCGAGATCGCGGCCGAGATTCCGCCCGGCCTGACGACGATCAGGACCCAGGGCTACCAGATGGGCTGGGCGGCAGCCGACATGCTGGTTTCGCGCATCGAGGGCAACCCGATCGATACGCCAGTCAGGAATGTCGACTACTCGCTGGTGCAGAGAGGCAGCGCCTGAGCGACTGACGACTCTCGGGGAGGCGGCGCAGCCCCCCGGATCGCGCCCAACGATCCACCGCGACTGCGATTGACGGTCACGGTCGATCGGGCGTGGGGGTGCTCAAGCTCCACATCGCATCGAACATCGACGCCTGGAATGCGGCGAACTCGAAGCTGTCGATGATCAGCCCGTAACTTTCGCGCGCGGAGGAGATCAGGCAGACCTTGTTGCCATAGATGAAGCAGGTCATCGCCAGATTGTGCTCGCTGGGAGCGTAGCGCAGCTCGCGCCGTTCCTCCTCGCTCGATGGCCAGATCGGCACGATGTCCCTCTCGGCCGAGCGGATCACGCGCAGCGTGATGCCGCGCCGCGCCCGCTCGGAGAGGTAGCGCTCCATTTCCTCCAGGCCCGGCTCCGCCATGAGCTCCTTCATCGACAAGGTCGCGCGCAGCACCTTGTCGCTGCCGGTCAGGGTGTCCCACAGAACCGTCCGGATCCCTTCCGCGCCTGGATGGAAGCGGACATTCGGCTGCCCGCTCTCGTGGTGATACATCGAGCGCAGGACCGGCATGACGTCCTCGAGCATCTGCCGGCGCGCCTCGATACGCTCGAGCAGAACGCCCGGATCCTGCGCCACGACGAAGCGGCGCTTGCCGTGATCGACGAAGCGGATCAGCCCCTCGGCCTCGAGCTTGATCAGGAGGTCGTGCGCCGTCGTTCGCGCCAGCCCGGCCTGAGCGGCGATCTCTGTGATCGACGCGCCGCCAAGGCCCACGACCGTCAGATACAGCTTGTAGAGCGTCCCGGAGATGCCGATCCGGGCCAGTTTCTCTTCGATATCCACGGTAGCCCTCAGCCTGTCGCCCGGATCAGCATGTCCGATCCCCGGCACGCCGTCTATTGTCGGATTTCTCCGATATTATCTATTGTGCATCGCACAAATATTCAGCGCGCCATCGAGCATGTGGCGCCAAATAGAGCCTCTTTGCTCGATAAATCACCAGTTCAATCAGAAACGTACGTTGACGGTAAAAGCCGACATAATCAGTCATTGAATAGACCCGCCAGCGATTGGATGGCGTCCGCATGCGGCGTGAAGGAGAACCTCTCATGGAAGCGAAAGCCGACGCAGGCGCCCTGCCTGCCGCGCCTCGCAAGCGGAAGTCCCCGCCATTGGCGCGGATACTCGCCGACAAATCCGTGCGCGCCATGCTGGGCCTCGCTGCCTTCTTCGCATTCTGGCAGGCGGTGACGGGGCTCGGCTTCGTCGATGGCTTCCTGTTGCCTTCGCCCGTCGCGGTCGCCGAAGCGTTGTGGCAGCTGGCCCTCGATGGCTCGCTCTGGGTTCATCTCGGCGCAAGTCTGCAGCGCGTCGCGGTCGGTTTCCTGCTCGCCTGCGTCGTCGGCCTTGTCCTCGGCCTGGTCTGCGGCTGGTGGCGCGACGTGTCGGACTATGTCCGGCCGGTGGTCGAGGCGCTTCGCCCGATCCCGCCGCTCGCCTGGATCCCGATCACCATCCTCTGGTTCGGTCTGGGCGATGCCGCCTCCTACTTCCTCGTCTTTCTCGGAGCCGTCTTTCCCGCCTTCGTTGCGACCTACACGGCCGTCCGAAGCCTCGACCAGAACCAGATGAACGCGGCGCTCTGCCTCGGCGCCAAACCGTGGCAGCTCTTTTGGGACGTGCTGATCCCGGCCTCGCTGCCGATCATCCTGCCAGGGCTCAGGATCGCGCTCGGCGTCGGCTGGATGTGCGTCGTCACGGCTGAGCTGATCGCGGCCCAGACCGGCCTCGGCTACCTGATCCAGCAGTCCCGCATGCTCTTCCAGATCAACAATGTCGTGGCCGGCATGGTCACGATCGGCCTGGTCGGCTTCGCGATGTCCGCCGTTCTCGAGCGCATTGAGCGCCGTGTGAACGCCTGGGCTCCCTCCGAGCGCAATTGAGGGCAGGAAATGGCCACGAACACCGCCCTCATCGCTCCCGCATTTCGGGACCGTGCATCCCAGCCGGCGCCGGCCGATACCCAGATCGACATCCGCAATGTCGGCAAGGTCTACGGATCGAAAGCCTCCGACGATCCGGTCGTCGCGCTCGACGGCGTGTCGCTGCGCATCCGCCGCGGCGAGTTCATCTCGCTGCTCGGTCCGTCCGGATGCGGGAAGTCGACGCTTCTCGGCATCATCGCCGGATTCCAGTCCGCTACCAGCGGCCAGATCCTCCAGGACGGGCGGCCGATCACGAAGCCCGATCCCTCACGCACCGTCGTCTTCCAGGACTACGCGCTGTTCGGCTGGATGACCGTGCAGCAGAATGTCGAGTTCGGCCTCAAGGCCAAGGGCATGCCGAAGGCCGAGCGCGCCGAGATCGCGCGTTCTCTGATTGCGACCGTCCACCTCACCGGCTTCGAGGACAAGTATCCGCACCAGATGTCCGGCGGCATGAAGCAGCGCGCCGCGATTGCGCGCGCCCTGGCGCCCGATCCCGACATCCTGCTGATGGACGAGCCCTTCGGCGCGCTCGACGCGCAGACCCGCGTCCTGCTGCAGGAGGAGATCGCCCGCATTTCCTCGGAAGCCGGCAAGACGGTGATCTTCGTCACGCATGGCATCGACGAGGCCGTCTTCCTGGCCGACCGGGTTGTGGTGATGAGCCCGCGCCCGGGCCGGGTGCGGGAGGAGGTCCTCGTGCCGCTGCCCCGGCCGCGCACCGCCGATATGCGATCCGACCCATGGTTCGTCTCCACGGTCAACGACCTCTGGGAGACGCTGAAGCCCGAATGGCAAAAAGGGGAATAAGCTGTGACATCGACAATCTCGCGCCGCCGCTTCGGTCAGCTCGCCGCTGGCTTCGCTGCCTCCCTCCCGCTCGCGACGCCATCTATCCTGCGGGCGCAGGAGGGCGACCTCGTCAAGATGTGCTGGTTCAACACCACCACCGTCTCGGCCCAGATCGCCCATGTCCTGATGCGGACCGACATCGCTGCCCGTAACGGCCTGCGCATGGAGATGATCCAGCTCGCGGCCTCGCCGGCCATCACCGAGGCATTGGTCTCGGGCGCCGGCGATATCGGCACGCTGTCCGATTTCGCGGCAGTGACCACCATGGCCATTGGCGCGCCGGTGACGACTGTCTCGTCGCAGGCCCTGTTCCGCTCGGCGGTGCTGACGACCAAGAAGTCCGGGATCACCAAAATCGAGGACCTCAAGGGCAAGCAGGTCTATGGCACTTTCGGCATCACCGCGTTCCAGAATGCGCAGGAGGCCGTCATCAAGGCTGGGCTCGTGCCGGGCAAGGACATGACCTTCGTCAATGTCGGCCCGGCCGAGCTGGCCGACGCCGTCGGTGCGCAGCGTATCGACGCCTTCTTCACCTATGACCCGTTCGTTTCCTTCTTCGAGAACGCCGGCCATGCGCAGGTCGTCTCGCAGAACGTGACGCCCGTCATCGCGCTCTCGGCCAATAACCGCTTCTTCCAGCAGAAGCCGGAGGTGCTGAAGCGCTTCCTGCGGGCCAATTCGGAGGCGCTGTTCTTCGCCAGCCAGAACCAGGAGCTGGTCAATGGCTGGTTCCGCTCGCTGGAGCCCGCCAAGAACATCCCGCTCGAAGTGCTGCAGAAGGCGTCGAGCTACGACCCGGCCTGGAACGCCAAGGCCTTCACCGACATCAAGGCGACGCTGTCTCCTGCCCAGATCGCCAAGATGGAGACGCTGGCGAAATGGGGCGTCGAGGCGAAGCTGCTGCCGCGGATGCCCGATGTCTCCAAATTCATCAACACGGCCATCGCCAGTGCGGTCGACAAGGAAGCGGCTGCGCAGGGCTTCGACCCGAAGAGCGTGAAGATCACCCGCGCCTGAGGCGCACGCCTTCCGCAGCAGCGAAATCGATGGCGCTTCGGGTTTGCCCGAGGCGCCATCGGCATGGCTTCCCCACCCGGATACGTACGACCGGGCCAGCAGGACCGAAATGAGCGAAAATCCCGCACCGGGAGCAACGGCTCTCCGCGAACGGCCGGCCGGGCGCGGGCCTGCGGCCGCAGATGCCCGGCAGATCGGACTCCTGTCAGGCCAGGACATCTTTCCGACACGCCATTTCGACCTCGCCGCCTTGTCGGCCGCCGACCGCTATCGGCTGCTGGCATCGACGATCATGCCGCGCCCGATCGCCTGGGTCGTGACCTCTTCGTGCGACGGTGTCGTCAACGCGGCTCCCTATTCCTTCTTCAATCTCTTCGGCGCCGACAGGCCGGTCGTGGCGCTCGGCATCCTGGCGCGCCCGGGTGAGCCGAAGGACACAGCGGCCAATATCCGCGCGACCGGCGAGTTCGTCATCAATCTCGTGCCTTTCGCGCTGGCTCAGGCGATGAACGCCACCTGCGTCGATGCTCCGCCGGAGATCGACGAGACGGAGATCGCCGGCCTTGCCACCGCTCCGAGCCTCGCCATCAGACCGCCGCGGATCGCGGCCTCCCCGGTGGCGCTCGAGTGCCGGCTGACGCATCTGCTGGAGACCGGGCCAGGCCAGTTGATGGCGGTCGGCGAGGTGCTCCACGCGCATTACGCCGAGCACGTCCTGACCGGCGATCCGCAGCGTCCGCGCGTCGACCACGCGGCTCTCGACCTCGTCGGCCGGATGCATGGCGCCTCCGCCTACACCCGCACCCACGATCTTTTCGATCTCGATCGTCCGCTCTGGCGCGACCGCCAGGGCATCGGCGACCCCGCTCAACACAAGGAATGACAGGGATGACCCGGATCAAAGTCGCTGCCGTTCAGGCGACGACCATTCCCTTCGACGGCGCGGCCGCCACCGCGCGCACCGTCGCACTCATGGCCGATGCGGCCGCGACCGGCGCCAAGCTTGCGGTCTTTCCGGAAGCGTTCATCGGCGGCTATCCGAAGGGGCTCGACTTCGGCTGCAGCATCGGTCGTCGCACCGCCGAGGGGCGGGCCGACTTCGCCCGCTACGTCAAGGGCGCCATCGTCGTGCCGGGACCCGAGGTCGACCAGTTGGTCGCGGCCTGCGCACAGCACGATCTGCACGCGGTGGTCGGCGTGATCGAACGCGAGGGCGGCACGCTCTACTGCACGGCGCTCTACCTCTCCCCCGATGGGCTGTTGGGCAAGCACCGCAAGGTCATGCCGACCGGCTCCGAGCGCCTCGTCTGGGGCTTCGGAGACGGCTCGACCCTGACGGTCGTCGACACGCCCTATGGCAAGCTGGGCGGAGCGATCTGCTGGGAGCACTACATGCCACTGATGCGGGCGGCCTATTATGCCAAGGGCGTCCAGATCTGGGCGGCGCCGACGGCCGACGACCGGGAGAGCTGGATCGCCACGATGCGGCACGTCGCCATGGAAGGCCGCTGCTTCGTGATCGGCGCCTGCCAGGTCATGCGCCGCTCCGATTTTCCCGAGGACTATGCCAGCCGCATCGAGGCTGCGCCGGACGAGTGGATGATGCACGGCCGCTCGGTCATCGTCGGACCGCTCGGCGAGATCCTGGCGGGGCCGCTCGTCGACGAGGAGGGTATCCTGACCGCCGAGATCGACCGCGACGACCTCCTCGGCGCCCGGCTCGATTTCGACCCGGTCGGCCATTACGCGCGGCCCGACCTGTTCAGCTTGAGCGTCGATGAACGGCAGCACCTGCCCGTGGTCGCCGTTGGCAACAGCGATGCGTCAAGGATCGTCGCGGCCGACAAGGCCTGAGCGCGGTAGGCTCGCGAGGGCGCCGATCAAGCCCGCCGCAGCCGCAACCGATCGCCCACCGAAGCTTGATCAACGGTCAGTGATCTGCGCCTCGAGCTGCGTGAACACGTCGAACGAGGCCAATTGGGCCTCGGCGAAGCTTCGGTAGGTTTCTCGCGTGAATGCGCCCTCGGGCTTGCTTGGGTGGCTGATCACGGCGCCCCAGCCCATCGGCTTCTGGAACACCGTCACGCGAAAACCACGAAGCTCGATCTGCCAATTGCCGCTGCGATTGCGATGCCAGCCCTTCAACTTTGGAAATTGGGCCCGCCGCCGAACGATTCTTGGATCGACCACCCTCGGCCTCCTGCGGGCTCCTGAGGCCGTACGGCCGGCCTGCGTCGCACCTGATCCTACGATCAGGCCAGTAAGACGACCATGGCCACGCAGTGAGGCAAATCGTGGGATGAGCGCTACGCGGGAAAGTCTCTCGACCGCATGCCAATCGGTTAGAGGCGAGGAGTGGCGGACAGGGAGGGATTTGAACCCCCGATACCCTTGCAGGTATGCCGCATTTCGAGTGCGGTGCATTCAACCACTCTGCCACCTGTCCGCGGTCGCCTTCGGTCGAAGCGGGCTGGTTACTACACGCGGTCCCCGGGCAAGACAAGTCTTACAGACGTCATAAATCGAGCCTCGTACACATGCTTTCCCTTGACCTGCGCGGGGCATGCGACTATCGAGCCTCGTCCGGCGTGGGGAAACCCGCGCCTGATCTCTTTTGGCCTGTGTGATTGCGTCGCAGACCGGCAAGAGCAACCGACCACGCAACCGACTGCCAAAAAGCCGTCCCGCATGCGCCTCGACGAGGACCATGACAGGGCGGGGCCGAACATGGAGGATAAAATGTTCGCAGTCATCAAGACCGGCGGAAAGCAGTTCCGCGTCGCCGCCAACGACAAGATCACCATCGCCAAGCTCGAGGGCAACCCGGGCGACACCGTCGCCTTCGGCAACGTCCTGCTGCTCACCGATGGCGACAAGACCACCCTGGACGCCAAGGCCCTCTCCGAGATCACCGTCGCGGCCGAGATCGTCGAGCAGGCCCGTGGCGAGAAGGTCATCGCCTTCAAGAAGCGCCGCCGCCAGAATTCGAAGCGCAAGCGCGGCTTCCGTGCCGAGCTGACCGTCGTTCGCATCACCGACATCCTCACCGGCGGCAAGCAGCCGGAGATGAAGAAGGGTGCCGTCGCCGCCGACGTCGTCGCGGAAAAGGCTGCCAAGCCGGCGAAGGTCGCCAAGGCTGCCAAGGCCGAGGCTGCCGACGAGGCTGAGAAGCCGAAGAAGGCTGCGGCCAAGAAGGCCCCTGCCAAGAAGGCGGCGAAGGACGAGGCCTCCGAGGCCTGAGACCGGGCAACCGGCGCCGATATTCGCGCCGCGGCACCATCCCGGAGGGCCCCGCCCTCCGCCTGTCGCTCCTGACAGGATCGTGCTGCGGCATTTCGTATCCGAAGCGGGTGGCTTTCGCCGTCGATTCGGGTTAGAGAGACACAACAGTTTTTCGAGGTAGGGCGTTATGGCTCACAAAAAGGCAGGCGGCTCGTCCCGCAACGGTCGCGACTCCGAAAGCAAGCGCCTCGGCGTGAAGCGCTTCGGCGACCAGGCGGTCGTGCCCGGCAACATCATCATTCGTCAGCGCGGCACGCGTTGGCATGCCGGCGTCAATGTCGGCATGGGCAAAGACCATACCCTCTTTGCGACGACGGCGGGCCGAGTCCGCTTCACGACGAAACTCGGCCGAGCTTTCGTCAACGTAGTCCCGGCCCAAGAGGCCGCAGAATAAGACGGCGGATAGGGATTTCCTCGATCCGCCGGTTCCATCGAACCGGATCGGATCAAGGGTAAAGACCCTCCACGGGTTTCCCGAAGGTCAAGGAAAAGGGGAGATGGGGCAAAACCCAGCTCCCTTTTTTCGTTTGCGCCGACGGAGAGACCGATGTTCCCCGAACTGACCCGCGACGATGTCTTCCGGCTTGAGACCCGCCGTCTCTGGCTGCGCTGGCCCCGCATGGCGGACGCTTCCGCCATCCTTCGCCAGGCCGGGGAGAAAGCCGTGGCCGAGATGACGGCGTCGATCCCGCATCCCTATCCGGTGGATGCGGTCGAGCCCTTCATCTTCGCCATGCGCAAGGGCAATGCGCTGGGCGAGCATCTCGTGCTGGCGATCACGCCGAGGTCGAAGCCCAACGAGCTGATCGGCATGATCGGCGCGCACAAGCAGGCGACGGGCGTGCCCTTCATCGGCTACTGGCTCGGCACCCAGCACTGGAACAAGGGCTATGCGACCGAAGCCGTGCAGGCGCTGATCGACTCGCTGTTCACCCTGCTCGAGCTGCCCGCGATCGAGGCCGATACGCGCGTCATCAACCCGGCCTCGCGGCGGGTGCTGGAGAAGTCCGGCTTCCGGGCCGAGGGCTCCTTCCTCAAGTCGCTGCCGGCGCGTGGGGGACTGTTCCCCTGCGAGCAGTACCGGCTCGACCGCTCGACCTGGGCCGCGCTGAAGAGCTGGGGCGCCAGTGGCTGGGCGCATGCGCCCGAGATCGACTCCGTCGATCTGGCCGACGCCTCGGGCGAACCCTGCCCGGCCTGAGCCCTCGAGCCAGGTCCTGAAATGCAGAATGCCCGGCCTCGCGGCCGGGCATTTTGATATCTGAGCCCGAGCATCACGCCCGGGCGGTCGAGGCGCGGGCCTACTTGACGAAATTGCCGCCGAGCTCGTCCTCGATATGGATGCGGATGATCTCGTCGAAGCTCGACTCCGCCTTGAAGCCCAGCGCGAGCGCGCGCTGTGGATCGAAATTGCGTGGCCAGCCCTCGACGATCCGGTCGATCACCGGATCCGGCACGCGCTTGATCCGTGCCACGACATTGTCGCCCGCGACCTTGCGCAACGATTCGATCTGCTCCGCGACGGTGCAGGAATAGCCCGGCATGGTCAGGGCCCGGCGCGGTCCGACCGCCCCGAGATCCATGGTCGAGGCGTGGATCAGGAAGTTGACCGCCGAGCGCGGCGAAGCATGCCAGTGACGGACCTGGTCTGAGACCGGCAGCACCGCCTCGATGCCGTTCAGCGGCTCGCGGATGATGTTCGAGAAGAAGCCCGAGGCCGCCTTGTTCGGCGTGCCCGGCCGCACGCAGATCGTCGGGAAGCGGATGCTGATGCCGTCGAAGAAGCCGCGGCGCGAGTAATCCGAGAGCAGCAACTCGCAGATTGCCTTCTGCGTGCCATAGCTGGTCAGCGGTGTCGTGAAGAACTCGTCGTTGATCTTGTCGTGGAACGGCGCGCCGAAGACCGCGACCGAGGAGGTGAAGACCAGCCGGGGCTTGTAGCCGCCGGCCAGCCGGATCGCCTCGAACAGGAAACGCGTTCCGTCGAGGTTGATGCGGTAGCCCTTCTCGAAATCGGCCTCGGCCTCACCGGAGACGACCGCCGCGAGATGGACGATCAGCTCCGGACGCGAGGCGATCAGCGCCTCCGCCTGGCCCGGTGCCGCAAGGTCCGACACGACGGCCTCGAAGGCGAAGGCCGCGCCCGCCGGCGCCTGCGCGGCGACGACGTCCTGCGCCGTCACCTTGGCGATGCTCTTGCCGCCAAGCTGGCCGTCCTTGGCCAGCCTCTCGATGAACTTGCGGCCGGCCATGCCGGCGCCGCCGAGAACGAGAATATGCATGGGCGTCCTCCCTGTTGTTTTCTGGCGCTCAGAGAGCGAAGCCGCCATCCGCGAGATGGATCTGGCCGGTGGTGTAGCTCGCCTCGTCGGAGGCGAGGTAGACCGCGAGCCAGGCGATCTCCTCCGCCGTGCCAAGGCGCCCCATCGGCTGGCGGTCGATGAAGGCCTGCCGCGCGGCGGCTTCCGTGGTCTTCGTCGCCGCGGCGAGATCCTTGATGCGCTGGTCGAGCGAAGGCGACTGGATCGTGCCCGGGCAGATCGCATTCGCGCGGATGCCCTTCTTGATGAAGTCCGCCGCGACCGCCTTGGTCAGCCCGATCACTGCCGCCTTGGTCGTGCCATAGGCATAGCGGTTCGGGATGCCGCGCACCGAACCGGCGCCGGAGGCGATGTTGACGATCGAGCCCGCGCCCTTGGCAAGCATGCCCGGCAGGAACGCCTTGATCGTGCGATGCATCGAGGTGACGTTGAGGTCGAAGGAGAAATCCCAGGCCTTGTCATCGGTGTCGAGCGCCGTGCCGTGATGGACGAAGCCGGCCGCGTTGACGAGGATGTCGATCGTGCCGACCTTTTCGGCGAAGTTCTCGACGGCCTTGCTCGAGAGCACGTCGAGCTTGCGCTTCTTCGCCTTCGGAATGCCTTCCAGCAGGGCGACGTCCTTGTCGGTCGCCCAGACCGTCGCGCCCTCGGCGACGAAGGCTTCCGCGATCGCCCGGCCGATACCCTGGCCCGCCGCCGTGACGACCGCGACCTTGCCCTTCAAACGTCCTGCCATCCTGTGTTCCTTTTAGCCGGCTCTTGAGAAAGTCTTGCGCATATGAGTGAGCCGCCGGTCGGCCAGATCCTCATGATGCGTGATGATGAAGCCGAGACGCTCGTACCAGCCGATGCGCTCCGTCAGCCCAGCATGAGTATAGAGATGGATGGCGTCGTGGCCCAACTGCCGCGCACGCTCCTCCGCGAACTGCATCAGGCGCGCGCCGAGCTTGCGCCCCATGGCCTGCGGCGCGACTGCGATGCTCCAGATCGTGAAGGTTCCGGGCTTGTCCTCGAGTACGAGTACACCGTCGAGCCCCTGCTCGCTTTCGTCCAGCCAGACCTCGTGCGCCGCCAGCACCGCCCCATAATCGGCGATGCGGGGCAAGGACGGGACGCCGATGATGGCCTCATTCGGCAGGTAGGCGGCCTCCGTCAGCGCGACGATCGCCGGGATGTCCTCGGTCGTGGCGCGACGCAGCGCCATCTCAGCCCGCGGCCTGATCGCGAATGGCGACGAGAGACTGCTTCTGGAGGCCCTTCCCGTCGAAATTCTCGGGCGCGAGCCAAGCGCCGAAGGCCGCCGAGCAGACCGGCCATTCCGAATCGAGGATCGAGAACCAGGCCGTGTCGCGGTTCTTGCCCTTGACCACCATGTGCTGGCGGAAGAGCCCCTCGTACTGGAAGCCGAAGCGCAGAGCTGCGCGCTTGGAAGGCTCGTTGAGGTTGTTGCATTTCCATTCGTAGCGGCGGTAGCCGAGCGAGAAGCCGTAGTCGCCGACGAGATGGATCGCCTCCGTCGCAACCCGGGTCTTCTGCAGGCTCGGCGAATAGGTAATCCAGCCCACCTCGAAGACACCATGGGCCGGCCGGATCTCCATGATCCAGAGATGCCCCTTGGCCTTGCCATCGGCCTTGTCGACGACGGCGAGCGGCACGATCCCGGCCTGGGCGGCCATCGAGGCGAGCAAGGCGCCATAGGCTTCCCTATCCTTTGGCGGCTCGGCGGGCAGCCAGTCCCAGACCTGCACCTGGCCGCCATTGGCCGTCCAGATGTCGTCGAGATGGCGAGCGACATCGAGCGGCTCCAGCCGGCAATAGCGGCCTTCCAGCACCTTGGCCGGCGGGAACGGCGGCGGCGTCCAGCCTCCGGCCAGTCGATCGGGAGCGTTCGTCTCGGTCATGGCTTCGTCATCTCCCTCCAGCTGGTCAGGTCGGTCGAGACCGTCCAGTCCGGGCCCAGTTCCAACGCAACTGCACTGGCGATCACAGCCCCTTCGGCTTCCCAGGCGAGCTGTTCCGCTTCGCTCGGAAAGCGCGAGCGCGCCTCGTTGTCTTCTTCGTAGATCGCGTCGAACGCATCCATCCAGACTTCGAGCCGGTCGGCCAGATCCTCGGACAGTCCGATATCTTCGGCATCGACGGGTTTGCGACGCCCCTTGGCGTCGAGCGCCCACAGCCCGCTCAGGCCGAGCCAGGCCGGCGCAATCAGCAGCGTTCCACTCACGAGCGCGCCTTCACATCTTCAGTGAAGAACGGGTTCAGCGATGAGGACGCGCCATTGCCGGCAAAGCCCCGGAAGGAGCCCTCCTCCGAGATCAGACGCGTCGCCTCGATGAAGGCGGCCCATGCGGCCCGCGCCAGCGCCCCGCCGATCGAAATCCGGCGCACGCCGAGAGCGGCAATGTCGGACACCGTGAGGCCGAAATCGCCATAGACGAGCGCGTTGACCGGCTTTCCCCCGGCGGCCGCGACGATGGTCGCGATCTGCTCGGGCGTCTTCGGGCCGGGCGCATAGAGCACGTCGGCGCCCGCCTCCGCATAGGCAGCGATGCGCCGCGCCGATTCATGCAGCGCATCCGGATGATTGGTCAGAAAGCACTCGGCACGCGCCGTCAGCAGGACGCCGGAACCGGTCTCGTCGATCGCCCTGCGCGCCGCGCGCACCCGTGCGACAGCGAGATCGAACTCGTAAAGCGGCTCCTCGCCACGCCCCGTCGCATCCTCGATCGAGAGGCCGGCGACGCCGGTCGCAACGCAAAGCTTCACATTGGCGCCGACGCCGTCCGGCGTATCGGCATAGCCGTTCTCGAAATCGGCATTGACCGGCAGGTCGGGCACCGACTTCACCAATTCGGCCAGGTGCGCCAGCATCATGTCTCGCGGCACGTCCTGGTCGGCGCGGCCTTGCGTGAAGGCGAAGCCCGCGCTGGTCGAGGCCAGCGCCTTGAAGCCCTGCCCGCGCAACCAGCGGGCCGAGCCGACATCCCACGGGTTCGGCATCACGAAGCAACCGGCCTCGTGCAACCGTCGAAAGGCATCGACCTGAGGGGAATAGCTCATTCTAAATCGTTTCAAATGAACCGGAGCGGCGAGGCGCCATACTGTCCGCCTTGCGCGACTTTGTCAGCCCCGCCAGCGCGCACCGCGAGGGCGGCGCCATTGCGCCTGTGGCATGCCGCCGATCGCAACATCCGCGCCGTCATCCCGGACGAAGCGAAGCGGAGCTCCGGGATCCATCGCAGGGTCAATCCTATCCAGAACTGCGTTCTACGATGGATCCCGGGACAAGCCCGGGATGACGGTTGAGGTTCGAGAGAATCCCTTGAGAGCTCAGTGGTTGTCGCGCGGAATACCGAACTTCTTGTGGATCTTCTGGTACTTGACTGCGGGCTTGAGGACCATGCCCTCGGAGAGCTCGCCGACGATCTTGCGCTGGATCTCCTGCCAGGGCGTCTGGCTCTTCGGGTACTTGTAGCCGCCGCCCGCCTTGAACGCAGCCTTGCGCTCAGCCAGTTCCGCATCCGAGATCATGATGTCGGCGGTGCGCTTCTTCAGGTCGATGCGAACCTTGTCGCCGGTCTTGAGCAAGGCGAGCCCGCCGCCGGTCGCCGCTTCCGGCGAGGCGTTGAGGATCGAGGGCGAGCCCGAGGTGCCGGACTGGCGCCCATCGCCGACGCAGGCCAGCGCCGTGACGCCCTTCTTGATCAGGTAATCCGGCGGCCGCATGTTCACCACCTCTGCCGCGCCGGGATAGCCGATCGGGCCAACGCCACGGATGAACAGGATGCAATGCTCGTCGATGGCGAGCGCCGGATCATCGATGCGATGGTGGTAGTCCTCCGGCCCGTCGAAGACGATGGCGCGGCCCTCGAAGGCCATCGGGTCCTTCGGGTTCTCCAGATAGCGCTTGCGGAACTCCGGCGTGATCACGCTGGTCTTCATGATCGCCGAGTCGAACAGGTTGCCGGAGAGGTTGAGGAACCCCGCCTCCTTCTTCATCGGCTCGTCATAGCTCTTGATGACGTTGCGGTTGACCGCGAAGAAGCCCTTGCAGTTCTCCTCATGGGTGCGGCCATTGGCGGTGATCGCCGGCTTGAGCTTGCCCTTCTCGAGCAGCTCCGCGATCACGGCGGGCAGGCCGCCGGCGCGGTAATAGTCCTCACCGAGATATTCGCCGGCCGGCTGCATATTGACCAGCAGCGGCGTGTCGTAGCCGATCTTCGTCCAGTCCTCGTTGTCGAGCGGAACACCGATATGCTTGGCGATGGCGTTGACGTGGATCGGCGCGTTCGTCGAGCCGCCGATCGCCGAGTTGATGACGATGGTGTTCTCGAAGGCCTCACGCGTCAGGATCTTGGACGGGATCAGGTTCTCCCAGACCATCTCGACGATGCGCTTGCCGGTGAGGTAGGCCATCTCGTAGCGATCGCGATACGGCGCCGGGATCGCCGCCGCGCCTGGCAGGGTCATGCCCATCGCCTCGGCCAGCGCGTTCATCGTCGAGGCCGTGCCCATGGTGTTGCAGTGGCCGGCCGAGGGCGCCGAGGAGGCGACGAGGTCCACGAAGCCGCGATAGTCGATCTCACCGGCCGCCATCATTTGGCGCGCCTTCCAGACGATCGTGCCTGAGCCCGTACGCTCGCCGCGGAAGTCGCCATTCAGCATCGGACCGCCCGGCAGCGCGATCGCCGGAATATCGACGGTGGCCGCAGCCATGATCTGGGCCGGAGTGGTCTTGTCGCAGCCCGTAGTCAGCACGACGCCGTCGAGCGGATAGCCGTAAAGGATCTCGACGAGAGAGAGATATTGCAGGTTGCGGTCGAGCGAGGCGGTCGGCCGCTTGCAGGTCTCCTGGATCGGATGGATCGGGAACTCGAAGGGCACGCCGCCCATCTCGCGGATACCGTCGCGGATGCGCGGCGCGAGCTCGATGTGATGGCGGTTGCAGGGCGCGATGTCGGAGCCCGTCTGGGCGATGCCGATGATCGGACGGCCCGACTGCAGCTCCTCGCGCGAGAGGCCGAAATTCATCGTGCGCTCGATGTAGAGCGCGGTCATGTCGGCATTGGCGGGATTGTCGAACCAAGCCTTCGAGCGCAGCTGCTCGGGCTTGATCTTCCGGACCGGCTTCTTGCCTGCGGGTGCCTTGCCAGTGGGAGCCTTGGCCATCCTCGTTTTCCTCTCGCGCGGACGCGGCGCTGACGGCCGCTTGCCGGTCTTTCTTCAAACGATTGTAATCACGCCATCATGCCGATCGTCCCTGCCGGAGCAAGATGCAAAAGCGAGATAGTCATACTATTTCTGCAGACCGGCCGTGACGTGGCATCGCAGGCGCCCCGGCAAGCGGGCTTGCATGCACGCGCCTTTTGGAGCCAAGACAAGAGCAAGAGCCCGCCTGACCGGGCCTCGATCGAAACGACCACGCCCAGGGAAACGCCGCCATGCCGCTCCATGTCGTCCCGTCCTTCGCCCGTATCGGCGAAGAGAATGCCTTCGCCGTGCTGGCGCGCGCCACCGAGCTGCAGCGCCAGGGCAAGGACATCATCAATCTCGGCATCGGCCAGCCCGACTTCCCGACACCGGACCATATCGTCGAGGCGGCGGTGAAGGCGTTGCGCGATGGCCATCACGGCTACACCCCCGCCAATGGCATCCTGCCGCTACGCGAGGCCGTCTCGGCCGATCTGCACCGGCGCTTCAATGTCGAGGTCTCGCCAGAGAGCGTGATGATCGTGCCAGGCGGCAAGGTCACCATGTTCATGGCGATCCTGATGTTCGGCGAGCCCGGCGCGGAGATCCTCTATCCCGACCCCGGCTTCCCGATCTATCGCTCGATGATCGAATACACCGGCGCGACGCCGATCCCGGTGCCGATCCGCGAGGAGAACGGCTTCGCCTTCTCGGCCGAGGAAACGCTGTCGCTGATCACGCCGAAGACGCGGCTGCTGATCATCAACTCGCCTGCGAATCCGACCGGCGGCGTCACGCCCAAGGCCGAGGTCGACAAGCTCGTCGCCGGGCTGGCGAATTTCCCCGACGTGGCGATCATGTCCGACGAGATCTACGACCAGATGCTCTATGACGGCGAGGAGCATGTCTGCCTGCTCTCCTATCCGGAGATCCGCGACCGGCTGATCCTGCTCAACGGCTGGTCGAAGACCTATGCCATGACGGGCTGGCGCATGGGCTGGTCGGTCTGGCCGAAGCCGCTCTACGACAACGCCCGCAAGCTCGCGGTGAACTCGCATTCCTGCGTCAATGCCCCGGCGCAATGGGCCGGCCTCGCCGCCCTGACCGGGCCGCAGGATGCGGTGGCCATGATGCTGGCCGAGTTCGACCGGCGCCGGAAGGCGGTGGTGAAGGGGCTGAACGCCTTGCCCGGGATCTCCTGCATCGTGCCCAAGGGCGCCTTCTACGCCTTCCCGAACGTCTCGCAGACCGGCTGGAAGGCCAAGAAGCTGGCCTCGGCGCTGCTGGAGGAGACCGGTGTCGCAACGATCGGCGGCCCCGATTTCGGCGTCCATGGCGAGGGCTATATCCGGCTCTCCTATGCCAACTCGCTGCCGAACATCGAGCGCGCGCTGGAGCGGATGGGTACCTTCCTGGCGGGCGCCAAGGCGGCGTGAGCTATCTCTATCTCGCAGCCGCGATCATCAGCGAGGTGATCGGCACCTCGGCGCTGAAGGCCTCGAACGAATTCACGCGGCTCGTGCCCTCGCTGGTCACGGTCGCCGCTTTCGTCAGCGCATTCTGGTTCCTGTCGCTGTCGCTCCGGACGATTCCCGTCGGCGTCGCCTATGCGATCTGGTCCGGCGTCGGGATCGTGCTGATCAGCATCATCGCACGCGTGCTCTTCGGACAGAAGCTCGACGCCCCCGCGATCATCGGCATGGCGCTGATCGTCGCCGGCGTGCTGGTCATCAACCTGTTCTCGAAGTCCAGCGCTCACTAGGGCGCGAGCAGGGGCTCAATCGCGCCTATTGGCGCTCGCCGTCACGCCCGGATCGACCTTGAAGCTCGAGGCTTCGAGCACGGCCGTGCCGATCATCGTCTTCACCGAGACGCGCACCGGCACCATCACATTGGTTCCCGCCACCGGCGCGAGCCAGGTGCTGATGTCCTTGTTCTCGATCATGAACTTGGTGCTCGGCCGTAGCGCCCGATGACCCGCGATCGGCACATAGCGTACCTGGCAGACCGCGACCGGGCCGCTATAGCCCTCGAGCTTCACCTCGCGCGTACCGGCATGGCTGAGCTTGATGTCGTAACGCGCCGCACCGTCGAAAATCTGCAGGGTGCGGTTGCAGGCGTTCGCCAGCCCCTTGCCGTTCACCGGCATCAGGAAGGCCGAGAGCGGATCGATGATGCCACGCCGATGGCCGTCATTCAGCGGCACGCGATCGGGCTTGGCCTCGATCGGCGGCTCGATCTCGACGGCGGCGACGCTGTTGCTGTCGAGCGCCATCCGCACCGTGCGGCTTTCGCTGGAACTGGCGGAACTGACCGCGAAGCTCGCTGGCGACAGCTTCGCGCCGTTGAGGCTGCCGCTGGCTGCGCCGGAGCCGCGCCCGCCGGTGAAGCCGCCGATCAGCCCGGTCAGCTTGGCGGCGACATCGAGCTTGTAGCTCGACCCGTCGATGCCGCCGCTGAGGCTGGCGGTCCCGAGTGTCAGGCCGAGAAGGGAAACGTCGTAGCGCGCATCGAGGGAGGCGGCCGAGGCAGGCACGCTGGCAGCAGCGATTCCCAGCGCGAGGAACCCGGCCAGGGACGATGCGATGGCGGGCTTCATCCACTTCCTCCGGGTGTTGGCGATCTTGGGGACATGCCAAGATCAGGATCTGCACTGCGAATCGGTCCGAATCGTGACCTCTTTCGCCCGATTTGGCGAGCGCCAAAGCTGGCGGCCTTGCCCTCCCGGGATCACATCGGCGATAAGAGCGAAGTTCGCATGACTTTTCCTTGACGCGCCCGCCGGGCTTGGCTATGGAACCGCGACTTCAATTTGACTTCCGGTGCTCATGTCCGGCACGTCGCGTGTCGGCATTTTTGTTTGAGCCAGCCGGTTGGATATAGGGAACGATACCATGGCGCGCCGTTGCGAACTGACCGGGAAGGCCACCCTGACCGGCCACCTCGTCAGCCACTCGAACCGCAAGACGAAGACCGTCTTCCGTCCGAACCTCGTGAACGTCACGCTGCAGTCGGATGCGCTCGGTCGCGCCGTGCGCCTGCGGATCTCGGCCAATGCGCTCCGCACGGTCGATCATCGCGGCGGCCTCGACGCCTTCCTGGTCAAGGCTCCGGCCGGTGACCTGTCGGTCGGCGCGCTCGCCCTGAAGCGCGACATCGAGAAGAAGCTGGCCACCGCCTGAGCGGACCAGCCCTCTCGATTGAATGAAGCGGCCGCAAGGCCGCTTTTTTCGTTTTGCGGGCTTGGGGCTCAGCCCAGTTCGAATTCCAGCAGCACCGTCCGTTGCAGGAACGAGAAGTTATCGTCCGAGATCACGCTCAGTACGGTTCTGCCGCCCTCAAGGTGGACGGACAGCCCCTCCATATTGTCGATTTCCTGACCAAGGTCGGCGTCGATCAGATAGGGGCCGTCCAGCAGCGCACCCGGCTTCAGGCTGGCCCCCGCGATTCGGCGGATACGCATGCCGACACCGCGGAGCGGACGATACCAGCGCTCCAGCAGCAACAGGTCGCCATCGGGGAGGAAGGCGAGGTCGGTGATGTCGAAGCCGTCATGCCTGATGACCTTGAACTGTCCGGGCTGACGGCCTCCCAGGATGAAACCCAGCGTCGGCTCGTCATCGGCGCCGGAACGCTCGGCGATCGCGACGATCGACCCCGCTAGCGGCTGGCTTGCGGGCACGACGCCGATCGCCTCCAGCCCGCGATTGTTCGGCAGGCGCTTGACCTCGCGCAGCACCGGCACGATCCGGGCCCGCGCCATGACGCCCTCTGCCGCCCAGTCGAAGCGCAGCACGTCATGCGTCCGCTCGACGCCGAGATAGGCCACGCCGTCGGCAATGCAGAGGCTTTCGGTATCGTAGTAGCGCGACCGGTGCAGCGGACGGCCTGAACTCCCCAGGATGGGCGCGAGCTCTGCACGCTCCAGCCCCGCAAGCCGACCATTGCGAGATACGACCTTCACAGTCAGCCAGAAGCCGTTATCCGTGACCGCGACCAGGTCATGGCCATTCGGTCCGCGCCACAGGCCGGAGAACCCGCCGAAGCGCGAATGGTTGCCGCTGAGCACAAGCCCGCTTCGGAAAGTCAGTTTGCCGAAGAGCCTCTTCTCCGGGCTGCGCGGCTCGAAGGAGGTGATCGGCCGGGCCGTGACGGCGACCGGTATACGGCCGCTTTCCGTCGTTTCGGCCGAGGCGGAGGTCGCGACGGTAGCGGCAAGGCCGGCCAGAGCCGCGCGGCGGGTCAGGCGCATCGAGCCAGGCCGCCCCTCACTGCAGACGCCGCGACCCGGGCGAAGACCGGCCGCCGAGCGCCGCATCTTCCTCGAAGAGTTCGGCGAGCTTCTCGGTCATGACGCCGCCGAGTTCCTCGGCGTCGACGATCGTGACGGCGCGACGGTAGTAGCGCGTCACGTCATGGCCGATGCCGATGGCGATCAGCTCGACCGGCGAGCGGGTCTCGATCTCCGCGATGATGTGGCGCAGATGGCGCTCGAGATAGTTGCCGGCATTGACCGAGAGCGTCGAGTCGTCGACCGGCGCCCCGTCCGAGATCACCATCAGGATCTTGCGCTGCTCCGGCCGGGCCAGGATGCGCTTATGCGCCCAATCCAGCGCCTCGCCGTCGATATTCTCCTTGAGCAGGCCCTCGCGCATCATCAGCCCGAGATTCTTGCGCGCACGCCGCCACGGCGCGTCCGCCGCCTTGTAGATGATGTGGCGCAGGTCGTTGAGGCGCCCCGGATTAGCCGGCTTGCCCGATTGCAGCCAGGCCTCGCGCGACAATCCGCCCTTCCAGGCCCGCGTCGTGAAGCCGAGCAGCTCCACCTTGACGCCGCAGCGCTCCAGCGTGCGGGCCAGGATGTCGGCGCAGGTCGCCGCGACCGTGATCGGCCGGCCGCGCATCGAGCCGGAATTGTCGATCAGCAGCGTCACGACCGTATCGCGGAAATTGACGTCCGATTCCTGCCGGAAGGAGAGCGGCTGGTACGGGTCGATGATGATGCGCGGCAGGCGCGCCGGGTCGAGTGCCCCCTCCTCCAGATCGAACTGCCAGGAGCGGTTCTGCTGCGCCATCAGGCGGCGCTGCAGCCGGTTTGCAAGTCTCGCGACGACGCCCTGCAGATGAGCGAGCTGCTTGTCGAGATAGGCGCGCAGCCGCGTCAGCTCCTCGGCGTCGCAGAGCTCCTCGGCGGTGATCGTCTCGTCGAACTTGGTCGTATAGGGTTTGTAGTCGGTCTGCGGGCGGCCGTCGCTCTTCGACTCGCGCGGGCGCGGCGCTTCGCCGGCCTCCTCGGCCTCCGAATTCTCGTCCTCGTCATCCCATTCGCCCGAGGGCGCGTCGGAGGCCTCGCTGGCCCCCTCCTGCAACTCTTCGGTGGCGTCGTCGGAGACCTCGACCTCGGAGCGCTCGCCGGCGCTTTCCTGCTCGGCCTCGCCCTCCTGCTGCTGCTGCTCGTCGGAGGACTGGTCCTGATTGTCCTCGTCCTCCTCGGAATCCTCGCCCTGCGAGGTCTGCTCGGCCATGTCGAGCGAGGCCAGCATGTCCCGCACGGTGCGGGCGAAGGCACGCTGGTCCTCGACCGCCTTCGACAGCCTGTCGAGATCGGCGCCGGCCTTCTCCTCGATCTGCTCGCGCCAGAGATCGACCAGCTTCTGAGCCGATTTCGGGGGCTTCAGGCCGGTCAGCCGCTCGCGCACCATCAGGGCGAGCGCATCCTCCAGCGGCGCGTCGGCCCGGTCGGTGATCTCCTCATAGCGCCCGCCTCGATGATAGCGGTCCTCGAGCATCGCGGTGATGTTGCCGGCCATGCCGGCCATGCGCCGCGCGCCGACGCATTCGACGCGCGCCTGCTCGACCGCATCGAAGACGGCACGGGCCGCATCGCCTTCCGGCGCGGCGCGGCGATGCACGCTGGCATCGTGGCAAGCGAGCCTGAGCGCCATCGAATCGGCATGGCCGCGCAGCACCGCGACATCCTCGCGCGTCAGCTTTCGCGGCGGCTCGGGCAGGCGGGCGCGCTCGCCGACGAGAGACGGCTTGTCGGCCGCGAAGACGATCTCCATCTCCGGCTTGCGCGCGATCGCCTTCATCGCCGAGGAAATGGCGCGCTTCAGCGGCTCCGCCGGCGCTTCCTTGGTCGTTCCGGGCTTGCGGTTCGAGATGCTCATAGCGCCTTCGCGAAGTGGTGGATCCGATGGCCGGCCACGGGATAATCCTCCATCAGGCCACATTGCCGATAGCCCAGCTTCGGATAGAAATCCGGCGCCTGCAGGCTCATCGTACTCAGATAGACGCCGCGCGCACCGTGGTCGCGCGCGGCCTTCTCAGCCATGTCGACGAGCGCCTCGCCATGCCCTTTGCCGCGATGGGCCTCGTCGATCCAGAGCAGATCGATGTGGAGCCATTCCCACTTGAGCTCCCCGATCAGGCCGCCCACGATCACATCGGCATCGTCACGCAGGCTCAGTGCGAAAGGCTGGCTGTTGCGAGCTCCGACGATCGCCGCGTTGTAGGCACTGAGGCCGCCGACGACGGCCTCCCTCGCCGCCGCGGTGTCCGTCTCGCGCTGAATCCTGGCCATGGCCTCTCCTAGCGCGAACGCCCGTCAAACATCGTCGAGTTCAGCTCGGTCGGCTCGACGCCGATCAGGCAGCGCACATTGACGGCGACCATCGGCGTGCCGTCCGGCAGACCGGCGCGCGCGAAGGGCTCGACGCCGCAGGTCTCGCAGAACAGGTGCTGGATGGTCCGCTTGTTGAAGCGATACTCGGTCAGCGCCGTCTCTCCCGACTTCAGATCGAGATTCGAGGCCTTGGTGAAGGCCAGGATCGAACCACGCCTCTGGCACCAGGAGCAGTTGCAGGTGATCGTCTCCGCGAGGTCGACCTCGACCTCGTAGGCGACGCGCCCGCAATGGCAGCTTCCCTCATACCGGGCCATCCTCGTACCGGGCCTGCGCCCGCCTCCGTCAGCTCAGCACGACATTCGCCGCGCTCTCCGGCAGTTCCTTGCCGAAGGAACGCTGGAAGAACTCGGCCACCAGCGTGCGCTCCATCTCGTCGCACTTGTTCAGGAAGGTCACGCGGAATGCGAAGCCGACATCGCCGAAGATCGCGGCATTCTCGGCCCAGGTGATGACCGTGCGCGGGCTCATCACGGTCGAGAGATCGCCGTTCATGAAGGCATTGCGCGTGAGATCCGCGACGCGGACCATCTTGTCGATGACGCCCTTGCCCTCCGGCGTGCCCTGGAAGTGCTTGGACTTCGCCAGCACGATCGCGACCTCGTTGTCATGCGGCAGGTAATTCAGCGTGGTCACGATCGACCAGCGGTCCATCTGGCCCTGGTTGATCTGCTGCGTGCCGTGATAGAGGCCGGACGTATCGCCGAGGCCGACCGTGTTGGCCGTAGCGAACAGGCGGAAGGCGGCGTGCGGGCGGATGACGCGCTTCTGGTCGAGCAGCGTCAGCTTGCCGGACTGCTCCAGCACGCGCTGGATCACGAACATCACGTCCGGGCGGCCGGCATCGTACTCGTCGAAGACCAGCGCGATGTTGTTCTGCAGCGCCCAGGGCAGGATGCCGTCCTGGAACTCGGTGACCTGCTTGCCTTCCTTCAGCACGATCGCATCCTTGCCGACGAGGTCGAGGCGCGAGACGTGGCTGTCGAGGTTGACGCGAACGCAGGGCCAGTTGAGGCGGGCCGCGACCTGCTCGATATGGGTCGACTTGCCGGTGCCGTGATAGCCCGAGATCATCACGCGGCGATTATGCGCGAAGCCGGCCAGGATCGCGATCGTGGTGTCGTGATCGAAACGGTAATCCGGGTCGAGGTCGGGCACATGCGCCTCGGTCTTGGAATAGGCCGGCACTTCGAGGTCCGAATCGATCCCGAAGGTCTGGCGCACCGACAGCTTCATGTCGGGCAGGCCGGCGGCATTCGTCGTTGTCATCGTCAAGTCTCCGGGCGTGGGAGCATGACCGGCAAGTGACCGGTTGTCCCGACGCCGACCGAGGAGGGAGGCAATGCTTCCCTAATTAGAGGGAAAGCCTTGCAGCGGCAATTCGCAAAGCGCCGGGTCGGGCTTTCGCAAGAGGCATGCCGGGAAAGCGCCTGCGGCATCCACGGACGGCAGCAAGCCCTAGCTGCGCTCCGCCAGCAAACCCACCACGATGCCGGCGACCTTGGCGGCCCCATTGCGCTCGATCGCCGACGCCGTTGGGGCCCCGTCCTCCAGCGCAGCCTCGACGGCCTCGGCAAACCGGACGGCGCCAGCAGCGCCGCCTTCCGATAGCCGCAGGCAGCGCGCCAGCCCCGCCCGCTGCATCGCCTCGGCCCTGACTGCCTGCTCGGTTTCCCCGCCCTCGTCGAAGGGCACGACGATGGCCGGACGACCGGCGGCGACGAGATCGAGGACGGTGTTGTAGCCGGCCTGGCTGATCGACAGCGCGCAGCGGGCGAGCAGGGCAGGAAAATCGGGACGCACGCGCTCGACAGTGACGTTGGGCGAGGCCGATTGCCGCAGGCCGTCGAAATCGGCCTCGGCGACACCCCGGCCGACGAGTATCCGCCAGGACCGTGAGGAAGTGGAAAGGCGCGCAGCCTCGATGCAGAGCCGGAAGAGCGGCAGCGCCGCTGCCGAACCGCCGCCGGAAACGACGATCTCGCCCTCTCCGTCATTGCCACGCTCCATTCGCAGCGGCGGCGGCGCCAGATAGCCCGTGTAATGCAGCTTGCCGGCCAGTTCCCGCGACACCGGCCAGGATAGATCCAGCGGCAGGAAGGTCCGGTCGCCATGGACCAGAATGCCGTCGAACTGCTCGGCCAGCCGCCTTTCCGCCTCGGCGATACGGTCCGGGCGCGGCGTCACCAGCACATCGCGCACCGAGGACAGCACCAGCGCGTTCGGGCTGGCAGCTTTCGCTGCCGCGATCAGGCCCAGGAACTCACCGGCCAGTTGCCGCCGCCCGAACGGGAAATGCTCGGTGATGACCAGATCCGGCCTCAGCGACGTCGCGAGCCCTGCCAGTGACGCCTGTCGGTCCGCCAACCGCGAGGCATCGACTGGCCGGCCGCCCTCGTCGAGCAGATTGCGAAAATCGACGCCCTCGACCTTGACCGGCGGCAGTTGCACGAAGGTGAAGGGCTCGCCGGCCATAGGCCGCAACGGCATGCCGCCACTCGCCAGCGTCACCGAAAAGCCGTTCTCCGCCAGCGCTCGGGCGAGATGGGCCGCCCGCACCAGATGCCCGCTGCCAAGCAGATGCGTGACCGCGATCAGGACGCGCCCGCCCGTGCCTGTCGCGCTCACGGCGAGAGCCCGGCGGAGGCGCGCAGCAGGGTGGCGACCTTGTCGAGCCCGGCAGCCGCCGAGAAGGCTCCCGTCAGCCGCTCATGCGCGGCCCGGCCCAGCATCGCCCGCCGTTCCGGTGCGGCGGCGAGTTCGGCCAGCGCCCGCGCCAGCCCCTCGACATCGCCCGGCTGGACGAGCAGCCCCTCGACACTCTGGCGAACGAATTCGGGAATGCCCGCGAAGTCGGTGGCAACAATCGGCAAGGCCTGGCTCGCCGCTTCCATCACGACATTGGGCAGCCCATCACGATCGCCGTCCCCGGCCTGCCGCGAGGGCAGCACGAAGAGATCGGCCTCGCGCAGCGCGGCGATGACCTCGCCCTGCGCCCGCGGCCCCGCCCAGGTGACGCGCTCGGCGAGGGCCAGGCTCTGCGCCTGCGCCTGCAGCGTCTTGAGCTTCTCGCCGCCGCCGATATGGGTCAGGCGCCAATGCAGGCCGGCCGGCAATGTCGCCAGCGCCGCCAGCAGATCGTCGAATCCCTTCTTCTCGACCGCACGGCCGATGGTGACGAAGCGCACCGGGTCGGCCGCATCGGTACCATCGCGCGGCGGACGGGCCGGCGGCGCCGGAAAGCGCGCGAGATCAAGCCCGTGATAGACAAGATCGACCTTGTCGGTTCGGTCCGCGAGCCGCTGGAGCTCCCGGTGGCCGTCCTGCGTGCATGTCACGCCCCAGTCGGCGGATGCGATCTTCTCACGCTTCTCCCAATCCGGCGTCGTCCAGATGTCCTTGGCGTGGGCCGAGAACGACCAGCTCAGGCCCCGCAAGAGCGCCGCATAGGCGATCACCGAAGCCGGCGTGTGCAGGTAGTGCACATGCAGATGGGTGATCTCAGCCGGCAGCTCGCGCGCCATCACGCAGGCCTGGCCAAAGCGGCGCAGGCGGTTGCGCGTCCGGTCGCGCGCGAGATCCCGCAGGAACGTCGGCAGCAACCGCGCGAAGCCCGGGAGAGCCAGCGCTCGCGCGACGCCGCGCAGAACCCGCCCCGGCTCCTCGTGCAGATACTCCGGCAGGTAGCAGACCGGCGCCGTGATCTGGTTGTGCATCAGATGCCGGGCGACATCGGTCGGCCGGCGCAACGACCAGATCGCGAAGGGCAAATCGCGCTGCTGCAGGCCGAGCAGCTCCTGAGCGATGAAGGTCTCCGACAGGCGCGGATAGCCCTTCATCGCGATCGCGATGCGAGGAGACTTCATCGCCGACCGATCAGCATGAAGCGGGTGTAGTTCTTCGTCGGCCGCGCGCCCGCGAACAGCGTCTCCGACAGCCCGGCCTGCGCCTGGAAGGCCTCGAGCGATGCGACGCAGCTGCGATGATCGGGCTCGCGAACATAGTCGTTCGACTGCAGCAGCAGCGGCAGGCCGGGCGGCAGGGTCGCGAGCCAGCCCGGCACATCGTCGAGATGTTCGCAGCTGGTGTTGATGACGAGACCCGGCGCGGGCTCCTGCCCTGAGAAGTCGAGCGTCATCATGTCGGCAGTCAGCGTGCGGAAACGACCGGCGGCGAGATGGCGGCGATTGAGCCGCTCGGCCACGGGTGCGCAGCCTGGGTCGAGATCGACACTGACCACCGCCGGGATCGCCAGCCGTTCATCGGCGAGCAGCATCGCGCCGAGCACGCCATACCACGCCCCCAGCACCCAGACCGGCCCATCGAGCCGCGGCATCGCCTCGGCAAGGGCATCGATCAGCCAGCGCTTCGAACCGATCTGCTTGTGATTGAAGGCCACCCAGAGGTCCGGCGGCATCTCGTCGGCGACAAGTCGTGCGAGATCCGCCACCACGCCGTTGCCGGTGAGGGCTGCGACCCCGCGCAGAATGTCATAGAAGGCGTCGGGAGGCGTGTCGCGTGTCATGCCGTGTCGGGGTGGCGAATTCGAAAAGCGGGATGAAAGTGGCGGGACCATACGCAAGCACACCAGTCAAGACCAGCAATCTCGCCGCGCCATCGTCCGGCATCGTGCTGCCCCATCTAGCCAGCCCTCCGGCCGCCATGCGGCAGGTTCTCGCTGCCCATGCCGTGCGGCATTGCGCGCATATCGTCGAGATCGGTGGCGCCGGCCTGCCGATCACGGGCTTCCTGACCCACCGCCCCGAAAGCGTGACGGTGATCGATCCCAAGATCCCGGAATTCTCCGGCATGTCACTGAACGGCACGCCCTGCCGTTTGCGCCATCACGCCGCCAAGCTGCAGGAGATCGAAATTGCCCCGGCCGGCCCGTACGCCCTCATCATGCTTGGGCTGTCGCTCAAGCCGTTCGGGGCGCACGGGGCGACACCGCCCGAACTGCTCGCGCTCGCAGCCGACGCCGATGTGCTGGTGATCGACTATGCGCTCAGCCTGGAACGGGCGCAGGGCCAGATAGGCGCGTTGACGGCTGCACGCATGGCCCCGCCGATCATCGACCTGGGCCTGACGATCAACGACGACGCCATGCGCGCCGCCGGCTTCGACCGCAGGCGCTTCCTCGTATTCGGCCCGACCTGAGCCTTGGACCCGGATCCGATCGGCGCGAACTCTAGGGCTCATCCCCGTCGGGGGCTGCCGGCTTGCTGGCCGCCACCCTCTTGCGCGACGCCCTCCTGGGCTGCGCCGGAGGCGGTGCGGCAAGCTCGTCGCGCGCAGGCGCCTCCTCCTCCTGCGCCCCGGCCTCGACCGGCCGGGCCGCGATCGCGAGATCGCCGCTCTCGTCGGCATGCACCGCGCTCGCACCGGCATCCACCGTGGCATCGAGGATGGCCGGTGCGGCATCGCTCTCCTCCTCGGTGTCGGCGAGCTCCGGCGCGCTGGCGAAGCCGAGCGCGCTGAGCGGCTTCTCCCGCCCCCGCATCGTGATCTTCAGCGCCGTCGTGCCGCGATATCGGCGCGCGCTGATCCGGATCGTCTCCTCCGACACGAGGATGTCGGCCAGCACCCGGCGCGTCGCCAGTTCGAGCTGCGCGGCGACCGCCACCGTCTCGCCGACGGTGATCTCGCGCCGGCCCATGCTGTCATTCTCGACGGCGCCGGTGATCGCCTCGCCGCTATGGATGCCGATGCCGATGCGCAGCGGCAACGGCAGCGCCGCACCGAATTCGCGATTGAGCGCCTCGACCGCGCGCACGATGTCGCCGGCAGCGGCGATCGCCGCCTGCGCCCCCTTGGCGGTCGAGCCCTCCAACCCGAACACCGCCATGAATCCGTCGCCATAGAACGCGTCGATGCGCCCGCCATGGGCGGTGATGGCCTGCGACATCTCGTCGAAGAAGCGGTTCAGCAGGCCGATCAGCTCCTGCGGCAACTGCCGCTCGGAGAGGGCGGAGAACGCCCGCAAATCGGCCACGACCACCGTCAGGCCGCGCTTGCCGATGCTCGCATCCGGTTCGAGCTCACCCGGCGTCGTCGCCTTGAGCCGCGAGGCCAGGAGGATCTGGACCTGCACGTCGTCGCGCGGCCTGATCTGGCAGGCGAGACGGACACGCTCGGGCGCGGCGATCCGGCGCAGCAGCCTGGCCTCATTCGCGCCCGGCGGCGCAAGCGCGTCGCCTCCGTCCAGCACCAGAACCCGGCAGGTGGCGCAGCGCGCCCGGCCGCCACAGAGCGCCGCATGGGGAATGCCGAAGCGCCGGAACATCTCGAGCACGGTCGGCCCAGGTGCGAGCTTGCGCACGCCATGGCCGACGAAACGCACCGTGATCTGCCTGGTCGTCCGGACGCGGATCTCGCGGATGCCAACGAAACCGACGAAGCAGCCGACGAGGCCGTAGAACACCCCCTTCGCCCAGGTGACATGCTGGTTGAACATGACGATCTGCGCGTCGCTCGCAACCTCCGGCGCCATCGTCATCCGGGCAGCCTCGCGTCCAGCGACCGCAAAGCCGATCAGCGCCAGGACAGGAATCAGGATCGCCGCGAGCAGGAAGGGATCGCGCCAACGCTGATAGCCGTCGCGCGAGCGCAGAGTGAAGTGGAGGCCGATGATGCCATGGACCCAGACCAGCAGCAGCAGCAGCGACTGCGTCGCGGCATGACCTGGCCAGAGGCGGCGCAGCACGGCGTGGTAGCTCTCGTCGAGATGGAAGAAGCTCCCCATCACCCGCGTCCCGACGATGTGATCGACCAGGAAGAGCGGGATCGCCAGACCCAGGGCGATCTGCAGCATCTCACGCGCCGGCATCTTGAAGGTACGGCGCTGCGCGACGCGCAGGAGCGCGAAGAGCGGATGCACGATCAGCGCGCCGTAGAGCGCGACCGTGCCGATCCAGGAATGCCACAGCCAGTAGCGCCACTCCTGCACCTGCTCCATGACCTCGACGCCCGCGATCCCGGTCGCATGGTTGAGGAAATGCGTCGTCGCGAAGAACAGCAGCACCATGCCCGACGCGAAGCGGACGTCCCGGCTCCACGACGAAACCTGCCCCATGCCAGCGCCCATGCCGTTGTGCCGCCGTCCGGCTGTCTGCTGCAGGCTCATGCCGTCAATGCACCTTCTCCCCATGGAGCGTGAAGTCCGCCAGGCGGTACAGTCGCGAGGCCAGATCGCGCGACAACGCCAGGCTGAAATCCGGGATCGTCTCGAGCAATTCGAAGAACAGATCCTTCGGCAGGCGCAGCGCGCTGACCGCACTCTTGGCGGTGACCGCCCCGACAAAGCTCTGCCCGCACAAGAGCGGCACGTCGCCGATCAGGCTGCCGGGAGCGAGCGGCAGCCGCGGGCCACGGTGCTCGGGGTCCTCATGCGAGATCTCGACCTCGCCCTGCAGGACCACATAGACCCCCTCGGGCTTGTCGCCCTCGTCGATGATCCTCTCGCCGGCGGCGAAGTGCAGCTTCTCGGCCATCAAGGCGACGAGCTTGAGCCGCGGCGGCGGCAGGGACCGGAACAGGGGAAGCCGGCCCAGGGAGGCAATATCCGCTTCGAGTGTCATGATCGTGCCTCCATCCGCTCGACGCCGTTGCGCCGTCGGGAGGGAGCAACAGCGGAGTCGTCGGCATGCTCGCCGCTCTCGCTTTCAATCGCCCCGGACGGGCCGCTGAAGACGATCCGCAGCGGAATGCCATCGACAAGACTAGCATCCCCGACGAGAAGGAACAGGGTCATGCCCGAGCAATGTTCGCGCAGCCGCGCGAGAATCCTGTCAGGCTCGGCCGACGTCGCGAGGAAGGCGCCGATATCCAGCACCGCGACCTGCGGCGCCTTGATCAGCGCCTGCGCGAGCGGCACGGCAAGCTTGAGCCTGGTCGGCAGGAAGCGCCCCCTTATGCCGCAATCGGTGTCGAGCCCGATCCGGTAGAGGTCGCCGTCGAGGCCCGCCCGCGCCAGCGCCTTGCGAACGACCATCGCCACCTTCCTGCCGGCATCGGGGACGCCATGGCCGATGCGCCCGAACATCAGGTTGTCCCGCAGGCTGGCCCCGAGCATGACCTTGTCGGGATCGTAGAAATGCACGTCTTCGGCGGCATCCGCCGGAAGATGCGCCTTGAAGCTCTCACGGGCACGCAGGATGCGCCGGCGCAGGCGCTCGTCGAGCAGGTTGAGCCTGTGCTTGGGTTCGATATAGCCCAGCGCCAGCGCGACGAGATCCCGCTCCGCCATGGCGTCGAGCGGCGTGCGCATGTCGTGCTTCGCGAGGAGTGTCGTCAGCTCGGCGAGTCGATCGAATTCGAGCCCGGAACCGAAGGAATAGCGCTCGAACAGGGCATGGCCCTGCGGCAGGCCCGCGAAGATCTCGACGACTGTCGCGGCGATACGCGAACCAACTTCGACCAGTGGCTCGATCAGCGATTCCGCTTTGAGGATCGCGTGGGCGTAAGGCTCGAACAGGAGCGTCTCATTGGCGAAACGCGGACCTATGCGAGCACCGAAGATCAGGTTCTCGGCGATCGAGGCATTATCGTTGTAGCTTGTGGGATCGAAGGGCGTGATCAGCCCGGCCAACTTGCTCCGGGCGAGCTCTTCCGCCACCGCCCAGCGCGCATCGACGATCTGCGCCTTCGCCTCGGGCCGCAGCGTCGCGGTCACCTTCCCGTCGAGGCCGAGCTCATAGACGTCCTCGGCGCAGCCGAGCACGTCCAGCACGGCCCTGACGCGGGCCGCAAGCGCTGCGTTGTCGGCGACGCCGGCACCGTCATAGTCGGTCCAGTCGGCCTCGAACGGCAATGGCGTGTTTCCGGAGCGGATCGCCTCGACGAAGCGGCGATGTTCGTCCGGCGTGACCTTGCCGGTCGGTTTGAGGCTCGGGCGGTTGCGCTTCAACGGCAGCAGGATGTTGTCGCGGATCGTGCCGGCGATGATCTCGGTCTCGTGGCCGGCATAGCCGATCAGATGGCTCGCCCGTTCGACCGACATCCGCGACAGTGGCACCCCGTCGATGACGACGCGTCCCGAATAGCTCATCGCCTGTCGCCCCAGGATGCGGCCGAGCACCTCGGCCGCTCCGCCCTGGGGGCCGATCACCGCGACAGTACCGGGGCGCGGGATTCGGGCCGAGAGCGGCGTCAGCAGTGGCTGGCCGCGGTTGTCCAGCATCTGCACGCTCTCGAGCCGGATCTCGCCGGTTTCGGGCAGGCGGGTCACGCCATCCGCCTCGTCGAGCTGCACCGTCTCTTCAGCGTTGAACTGCGCGATTACCTGCTCGTATTTGATCGTCACGTCGTTGCGCTGCTGGTCCCAGTCGATCAGTTCCTTGATCGGCGGCGGCAGGTCGCGATAGGCGGCGATGACGGCGACGAGCTGACCGATGTCGAGCCGGCCCTGCAGGGCAAAGAACCCACCGATCGCGTAGAAAAAGAACGGCGTGATCTGGGCAAGCAGATTGTTCAGGAACTTGACCGCGAATTTGCGCTTGTAGAGCGCGTAGCGGATGTCGAAGAGCCGACCCAACCGCCCGGCGATGTCGGACTGCACATAGGTCGTCGCGCCATGGCCCTGGATGGTCGGCCCCGCATCGACGATCTCGCCGATACGGCCGGCGAGCTGGCGCGACGCGATCTGGCGCTCGCGACCCAGCCGCAGCTGCTCCCGCCGCAGGATCGGGATGATGATCGCCTGCGCAAGGACGATCAGCAGCGCGATCGAGCCGAGCCAGACGCTCTGCGCCATGATGAAGGTCAGTGCGGTCAGCGCCTGCGTCAACAGGAACACGGGCTGGATGAAGGCGTCGCCGACGAAGCCGCCGATCGGCTCGACCTCGTCCTTGATCATGCTGGCGACCTCCGCCGGCTTGACCGCCCGGATGTCCTCCGGACGGAAGCGCATGAGCTGGCTGAACAGGTCGTAGCGCATACGCCTCAGCATGCGCTCGCCGAGAATGCCCTTGCGGACATTGATGACGTATTTGAAGGCGCCGTTGACCAGGACCAGGAACAGGAAATAGCCGCTCAGGCCAAGCAGTAGGCCAAGCTGGCCGACCTGAAAGCCCTCGAACAGCTTGAAACTGGCGCCCCCGAGGAACGATGGCAGGCTCAGCGTGAATTCGAGCAGCGTGGCGCTCGTCCGGCCGTCTCTGAACGCGCCGCCCTGGATGGCGTCGTTGACGATCCGCTTCGGCACGTCGAAGGACGCCCAGGTGAAAGGGATCGAGGCGAGAATGATCAGCAGGACGATGATCTGTTCGCCGCGGCTCTTCTCCCAGACATATCGGAAGAGGTTGGTCTCCAAACGGCAATCCTGTCCGGCGCGCCAGGCCGCGCGCCCGTCTCTCGACCTGCTGCGACATATGTGTGTCAGCTGCGCGCAGAGCGCAATGGAGGCTGATGCCGGCTGAGGGTCAGAATGCAGCCGTCCGACGTTGGCGCCACCGCGAAGTCGCGCCCGACCGCATGACGGAGCGGCCTGCCGGACTGCGTCCGGCAGTGTGAAATCCGCTGAGCCGACCGTTGCGCACCCGTCATCCTCGCCCGGTAATCCCCGCCGAAGTGACGCAGCTGCTCAAAGACCGTTGGCAAGATGGCACTTTCCGCGTCTAGTGAGGTTGTGATCTTGTGACGGGAAGAAGAGGCGTCCCGGCGAAAGCGGCTGATGGATATTCTGCGGATCAGCGATTTGCGTATCGGCTTCACGGTTCACGGGCTTGCTCGCGATGTCGTGAAGGGCGTGAGCCTGCGTGTCCCCGCCGGCAAGACGGTTGCGCTTGTCGGTGAATCGGGCTCCGGCAAATCGGTGATCTCGCAGGCGATCATGGGGCTCCTGCCGCGCGCCGGCGCGATCACCGGCGGCGAAATCCTCTTCCGCGACCCGCTGGCGCCGGATACGTCGATCGACATCGCCGGCCTGCCGGCCGAGGGCAAGGAAATCCGCGCGCTACGCGGCGGCCGCATCGGCATGATCTTTCAGGAGCCGATGTCCTCGCTCTCGCCGGTCCACACCATCGGCAACCAGATCGAGGAAGCGCTGCTGCTGCACCGGCCGATGCCGAAGGCCGAGGCCCGCCCCCTGATCGAGGCGATGCTCGGCCGCGTCGGCTTCAAGGACCCCACCCGTGCCTTCGGGCTCTACTCCTTCGAGCTTTCGGGCGGATTGCGCCAGCGCGCCATGCTCGCCATGGCGCTGATCTGCCAGCCGGCCCTGCTGATCGCCGACGAGCCGACCACCGCGCTCGACGTCACCATCCAGGCCCAGGTGCTCGACCTGATGCGTGATCTCCAGTCCGAGATCGGCATGGCGATCCTGCTCATCACCCATGATCTCGGCGTCGTCGCCAACATGGCCGACGAGGTCGTGGTGATCTACCACGGCGAGATCATGGAGAGCGGCCCGGTCGAGGACATCTTCCGCCGCCCCCGCCACCCCTATCTCAAGGCCCTGCTCAAGGCCTCGCCGCATTTCGACATGGAGGAGGGCGAGCGTCTGGTCGCCCTGCGCGAAGCGAGGCCGCGCCCGCCGGCCGCGCCGCGCGCCGCCCCACCCGCACCGCGCCAGGGCGAGGCCAGCCCGCTGCTCAGCGTGCGCGGCCTGCGCAAGACCTACACGACCGGCTCGCGCAGCTTCTTCGGCAAAGGCACGCAGCATACGGTGCTTGCAGTCGACGATGTCAGCTTCGACATCCAGCGCGGCGAGTGCCTCGGCCTCGTCGGCGAAAGCGGCTGCGGCAAGACCACCGTCAGCAAGATCGTGATGCGCGCCGTCACCCCCGACACCGGGACCATCGTTTTCGATGACGGCCATCGCGAAATCGACGTGCTCGGCCTCGAGGGCGAGGATCTGCGCGCCTTCAGGCCCCGCGTCCAGATGATCTTCCAGGACCCGGTCTCCTCGCTCTCGCCGCGCATGACCGTGATGAACATCCTGCGCGAGCCACTGGCGATCCACGACAAGGGCAGCGGCAACGACCAGACCGCGCGGGTGAAGACGCTGATGGAGGATGTCGGGCTCGACCCGCGCTTCCTCAATCGCTATCCGCATTCCTTCTCGGGCGGCCAGCGCCAGCGCATCGGCATCGCCCGGGCGCTCGCGCTCGATCCGGACCTGATCATCTGCGACGAACCCGTCTCGGCGCTCGACGTCTCGGTCCAGGCGCAGATCCTCAACCTGCTCAAGGATCTTCAGGCCGAACGCGGCCTGACCTTCCTGTTCATCTCGCACAATCTCGCCGTGGTGAACTACATGGCCGACCGCATCGCGGTGATGGCCAATGGCCGCATCGTCGAGATTGCGCCGCGCCATGCCCTGTTCTCGCGGCCGGTCCATCCCTATACCCGGGCGCTGCTGCGCTCGGTGCCCTACGCCGATCTCGACCGCAAGCTCGACTTCAAGCTCGCCGCGCCGGGCGGGGCCTCCGACGCCACGCATTGGGCGCCTGCCTTCAGGCGCGATCGCGATGGCGAGGCGCTCACCCACCTCGCGCTCGGCGACGGGCATTTCGTCCTGGCCCGCCCGAATGCCGATGTTCGGGAGATGGCCTGATGCGGGAGGTGGCCTGATGAAAACGCATCATCCGACACGCCGCGGCGCGCTGCTCCTGGGCTCCGCCGCATTTGCCGCCGCGGGCCTGCCGCGCCTCGCCCCTGCCGCGTCCGTCAAGCCGGCGCAATTGATCGACAGCCCCTTCCTCGCGCAACAGGTCGCCGCCGGCACGCTGCCGGCGATCGAGCAGCGCGTGCCGCTGGTCCCCCGCGTCGTCGACGTCTCCGGCGAGGATCGCCAGCCCGGCCGCCATGGCGGAACCATGCGGATGCTGATGGGCGACCAGCGCGACATCCGCATGATGACGCTCTACGGCTATACCCGGCTGGTCGGCTACGATCAGGATCTCGAGATCGCACCGGACGTGCTGGAGAGCTTCGAAGTCCAGGAAGGCCGCATCTTCACGCTGCGGCTGCGCCCCGGTCATCGCTGGTCGAACGGTGCGCCCTTCACAGCGGAAGACTTCCGCTACTGGTGGGTGCATGTCGCCAACAACCGGCGGCTTTCGCCGGGTGGGCCGCCCCAGGCCCTGCTGGCCGATGGCGAGCCGCCGGTCTTCGAGGTGCTGAGCCCGACCGAGATCCGCTATAGCTGGACCAAGCCGAACCCGATCTTCCTGCCTTCGCTCGCTGGCGCGCAACCGACCTATATCTGCATGCCGTCGGGCTATCTGAAGCAGTTCCATATCGACCATGCCGATCCCGTGACGCTGCATACCCGCGTCAAGCAGGCCCGCGTCCGCGACTGGGGTGCACTGCATGAGCGGCTCTCGCGCATGTACCGGCCCGAGAATCCCGACCTGCCGACCCTCGATCCCTGGCGCAACATCACGCCGCTGCCGGCCGAGCAGTTCAGCTTCCACCGCAACCCCTATTTCCACCGCATCGACCAGAACGGCCGGCAACTGCCTTATGTCGACGAGACGACGCTGACGGTCGGCACCAGTTCGCTCGTACCGGCCAAGACCGCCGCCGGCGAAGCCGACCTGCAGGCGCGCTATCTCCGCTTCGACAACTACACCTTCCTGAAGGACGCCTCGAAGCGCATGAACTTCGATGTCCGGCTGTGGAAGCGGGCCGAGGGATCCTATTTCGCGCTCATGCCCAACATGAACGCGATCGACCCGGTCTGGCGCGATCTCAACCGCGACCTGCGCTATCGCCGTGCGCTGTCGGCGGCGATCAATCGGGCCGACATCAACAAGGTCATCTTCTTCGGCCTCGCGCAGGAGAGCGGCAACACGGCCCTGCCGGAAAGCCCGCTCTACAATGCGCAATACGCCCAGATGTGGATGCAGTTCGACCCCGCGCTGGCCAACAAGCTTCTCGACGAGGCGGGGTTGTCGAAGCGCGCGAGCGACGGCGTGCGCCTGCTGCGGGATGGGCGCCGGCTCGAATTCACCATCGAGACAGCGGGCGAGAGCACCGAGGAGACCGACATCCTCGACCTGATCAAACAGGACCTCTACGAGGTCGGGATCAAGATCTATCCGCGCTCGACCCAGCGCGACGTCTTCCGCCGCCGCATTATTGCCGGCCAGACTATCATGTCCGCTTGGGCTGGCATGGATAACGGGCTGGTCTCGGCCGACATGGAGCCCGACGCGCTGGCACCGACCTCGACGGCGCAGTTCAACTGGCCGCGCTGGGGTCAGTACCTCGAAAGTGGCGGCCGCGAGGGCGAGGAGCCCGACACGGCCGAGGCCCGCGAGCTGGTCGTGCTCTACAATGAGTGGCGCGCCAGCGTGACCCATGGCCAGCGCCGGGAGATCTGGCAGCGCATGCTGCAGATCAACGCCGAGCAGCTCTTCGCGATCGGCGTGATCAACGGCACGCTGCAGCCGGTCGTGGTGTCGCGCAACCTGCGCAACGTCCCGCAGAAGGGCCTCTACAGCTTCGAGCCGGGCGCCTTCTTCGGCCGCTACATGCCAGACACCTTCTGGTTCGACACACAGAAGACCGCCAGCCTTGACAGGGCGAAGAGCTGAACCGTGCTGCTGAAATACATTCTCAAGCGCATCCTGGTGATGATCCCGACGCTGCTGATCACCAGCATGCTGATCTTCACCGTGATCAACCTGCCCGAGGGCGACTATTTCGAAACCCTCGCCGCCGAGATGCAGGCGCAGGGCGAGAAGGCCGATCTCTCGCGCATCGAGTTCCTGAAGAAGGAGTACGGCTTCGACCGGCCCGTGACCGAACGCTATTTCTGGTGGGTCGCCGGCCTGCTCCAGGGCGATATGGGCTATTCCTTCGAGTATCAGCGCCCGGTGCGGGAGATCGTCGGCGACCGGCTGCTGCTGACCATGGTCGTCTCCTTCTTCACGATCATCTTCACCTGGGTCGTCGCCTTCCCGATCGGCATCTATTCGGCGACGCATCAGTATAGCTGGGGCGACTACGGTCTGACCTTCATCGGCCTGATCGGCCTCGCCGTGCCGCATTTCCTGCTGGCGCTGGTGTTCATGTATTTCGCCAATGTCTGGTTCGGCACCTCGATCGGCGGCCTTGTCGATCCGCAATACCTTAACCAGCCTTGGAGCTGGGCCAAGGTCCGCTCCGTTCTGGAGCATCTCTGGATCCCGGTCATCATCATCGGCGCCGGTGGCACCGCGGGCATGATCCGCGCCGTCCGCGCCAACCTGCTCGACGAGCTCCAGAAGCAGTACTACGTCACCGCCCGCGCCAAGGGCCTGCCGCCGGGCAAGGCGCTGCGGAAATACCCGCTGCGCATGTCGCTGAACTTCTTCGTCTCGGACATCGGCGACATCCTGCCCTCGATCGTCTCAGGCGCCGAGATCGTCGCGATCGTGTTGTCCTTGCAGACGACCGGCCCGCTGCTGATCCGCGCCTTGCAGAGCCAGGACATGTATCTCGCCGGCTCCTTCCTGATGTTCCTCTCCTTCCTGACCGTGATCGGCGTGCTGATCTCGGATATCGCGCTCGCGATCCTGGATCCGCGCATTCGCCTGCAGGGAGCGGCGACCAAGTGAGCCAGGCTTCGACACCAACCGTTTCGACCTCGGCCCTGCCGCCTGACGGCGCACCGCTGCCGCACACGGCCTCGACCGCGCCATTCGAGCCGATGGCCGCCGAGGTGATGACGCCGGAGCAGGAGCGCGTCTATCTCGCCTCGCAATGGCAGCTGATGTGGTGGAAGTTCCGCCGCCACAAGCTCGCGGTGATCTCGGGCGTGGTCATCCTGGTGATCTACGCCATGGCCGCCTTCGCCGAATTCCTGGCGCCTTATCATTACACGACCCGCAACACCGACTTCATCCGCGCGCCCCAGCAGCAGGTGCACCTCTTCCATGAAGGCCGCTTCATCGGCCCCTTCGTCTACCCTTATGTCCAGCACCTCAACATGGAGAACCTGAAGCGCGAGTACACGGTCGACAGCACGCGGCCACAGCCGCTGCGCTTCTTCTGCCGCGGCGACGACGAGTACGTGTTCTGGGCGATGATCCCGGGCAGCTGGCGTCTCGTCTGCCCGCCGAAGGACGGAACGCTCTTCCTGCTCGGTTCGGACCGGCTCGGCCGCGACATGCTCTCGCGCATCCTCTACGGCGGGCGCATCTCGCTTTCGATCGGCCTTCTCGGCGTCGCCGTCTCCTTCGTGCTCGGCGTCGTCATCGGCGGCATCGCCGGCTATTACGGTGGCAAGGTCGATCTCTTCGTCCAGCGCCTGATCGAGATCGTGCAATCGCTGCCGCATATTCCGCTCTGGCTGGCCTTGGCCTCGATCATGCCGCCCTCCTGGAGTCCGCTGCTGGTCTATTTCGGCATCACCGTCATCCTCGGGCTGATGGATTGGACCGGGCTGGCCCGCGCCGTGCGCTCGAAGCTCCTGTCGCTGCGCGAGGAAGACTATGTCGTCGCGGCGCAGCTGATGGGGGCCAAGCCCGCCCGCATCATCGGCCTGCATCTCATTCCCGGCTTCATGAGCCACCTGATCGCCTCGGCGACGATCACCATTCCCAAGACCATCCTCGGCGAGACCGCGCTGAGCTTCCTGGGCCTCGGCCTCAGGCCGCCGATCACCAGCTGGGGCGTGATGCTGAACGAGGCGCAGAACATCAATGTGGTGGCGCTCTATCCCTGGTTGCTCTATCCGGTCGTGCCGGTGATCCTGATCATCCTCGCCTTCAACTTCCTCGGCGACGGCCTGCGCGATGCGGCCGATCCCTATCGCTGAGGGCGCGGCAGCCTCTTCCGAGCCCGACCCCGGTGCGCATCGCATTCCACACGCCCCTCAACAGCTATGACGACGGCCGCATCTCCGGCGACCGCCGCATGGCGCGCCAGCTCGTTGCCGCGCTGGAGGGGCTCGGACACGTCGTCGAACCCGTGCTGGCCGCTCGTGATTTCATGCCGAGCGCCGACGCCGAGCGCCTCGTCCATCATCGGGAGATGGCCGCGACGCACGCCGAGGCGATGCGCGCGCGCTGGCGGGATGGCGCCCCGCCCCCCGAGCTCTGGTTCACCTATCACAACTACTACAGGGCGCCCGACCTGCTCGGCCCGGAGATCGTCGACCATCTCGGCATTCCCTATGTCGTCGCCGAAGCCAGCGACGCCGAGCGCCGCGCCAGCGGCGATTGGGCCGAGCACACCCGGATCGTGCGTGCCGGCCTCGCAGCCACCGACCTGCACCTCTATTTCACCGATCGCGACCGTCAGGGCCTCGAACCCTGGCGCTCCCGCTGCACTGCGCTGCTCGAACTGCCGCCCTTCATCGCCTTCGACCGCGAGCCGCCCCGTCATGCCGGCGATGCGCCGGTGCCGCGCCTCGTCACCGTCGCGATGATGCGCGAAGGCACCAAGCAGAACAGCTACCTGACGCTGGCGCGGATTCTCGGTCGCGTCGCCGAGCGGCCTTGGACCCTCAGCATCATCGGCGATGGCCGGCAGCGGACCGAGATCGAGCAGGCCTTCTCCGGCCTGCCTGAAGGCCGGATCAGCTGGCTCGGCGCCATCCCGCATGATCGCGTCGTCGCGGAAATGGCCGCCCATGACGTCTTCATCTGGCCGGGCGTCCGCGAGGCCTATGGGCTGGTCTATCTCGAGGCGCAGGCGGTCGGCCTGCCGATCGTCGCCTTCGACAGCGGCGGCGTCTCGGCGACGGTCCGCAATGGCGAGACCGCGCTGCTCGCACGGGAGGGAGACGAGGCCGGGCTCGCAGCCGCGCTGCTGCGGCTGCTCGACGATGGCGCGATGCGCAAGGCCATGGGCCAGGCCGCACGCCGCTTTGCCCTGACCGAGCGCAACCCGGCGCAGGCGGCGTGTATCCTGGAACGGGGGCTTGCGCTGGCCGTCGCCAATCGCGCCGCACGCCCTCATGCCGCGACAACAGGGCCGAAGGCATGAAGCCGGCCACGGATGATGCACTCTGGCAGCCCCTGCTTGCCGAATTTGACCGCTGGACCGAGGCCGGCAGGCGGATTCGGCTCTGGCTACGCGATGATGATGCCATCGCACCCAGCCCCGCGCTCGACCGGTTGGCGGGGCTCGGCGAGCGCTTCGCCCTGCCCGTCCTGCTCGCTGTCATCCCGATGCTGGCGGAACCCGCTCTGGCAGGCGCCTTGCGGAGGATGCCGTCCCTGGAACCCTGCCAGCACGGCAGCTGGCACCGCAACCACGCTCCCCAGGGCGCGAAGAAGGCCGAGTTCGGCGTCCTGCGCGCCGCCACTGACATCGTCGCCGAACTCAGTCTGGCGCGACGTCGCCTCGAAGCCCTGTTCGGCGAAGCCCTTCTTCCCGTCTTCGTGCCGCCCTGGAATCGAATCGCCCCCGAGCATGCGGCGCTCCTCCCGAAGCTCGGTTTCGCGGGCCTGTCCTGCTTTCGCGGCTACGCCCTCGGTCCGGCCGGCGGCCCGCAGCTGGGCAATACCGATCTCGACATCATGGACTGGGGCAGCAGGACCGGGCGCCGGCCGGAGGAGCTGATCGCCGAGGCCTGCCGGTTGCTCGCGGCGAAGCGGGTCGCCTCGTCCCCTGAGGCAGACGCCTTCGGGATCCTCATGCATCATCGTGACCATGACGACGCGGCATGGGGTTTTCTCGACGGCTTTCTTGCCCACGCGACGCGGCACACGGCGGTCGCCCCGACAGCCCCGCGATCGCTGTTCCAGATCGGTTGAGACGCGAGGTCGGGGCCGCAAATCGGCCTCGCCCGGTTTTCCGCCCGGCCTGCCTCGGCTATTATCGCCGGAACCGACCCCGCACGGAAAACGTTGAGCGCCTATGAAAAAGCTGATCGCCGCCACCGCCGTCGCTGCAATGCTCGCGGCCTGCACCTCCAGCCGCCTGTCGCGTGTCGAACAAGTGCCCGTCGCCTCCCCGGCCAAGCGGATCACGGTTGTCGGCAACGAAGTGACCCTGCCCGACGGTTCGCGTTCGACGATGGATCCGGCCGGCGGGTTCCTGCTGCCCAATGGCGACCGCGTCGCGCGAGATGCGCGGGGCGCCCTGCTGCTGCCCAATGGCAGCCGCTGTCTGCCGGATGCCGGCGGCTACACCTGCCCCTGAGCGACACCCGCCCCTGATTAGAATCATTCGCGGCCGATGGCGGGAGCGGGCTTGGATCGGACCAAGCCCCGCGCTATAAGAATGGCGTGTAATCTCAGGTGCGTTCGTCCTCGCCAAGAGGTCGTCTGACCTATCTGCGGGGGGCGACGCGGAATGACGTTCAATGTCGTCGATCTCGCAGGCGCCGAGCGCGCGCCGCGCAGCCCGCATGCGCCGCGGGTCCTGATCTACAGCCACGACACCTTCGGCCTCGGCCATATCCGCCGCTGCCGCGCGATCGCGAATTCGTTGGTCGCCAGCTACCCTCATATATCAGTGATCATCGTCTCGGGCTCGTCGGTGATCTCGAGCTTCCAGTTCGGCGACGGCGTCGACTATGTCCGCATCCCCGGCGTCGAGAAGCAGAGCGACGGCCGCTACGGCCCGCATCATCTCAATCTCGACCTGAACGACACGATCCGTCTGCGCACGGACATCATCAAGCAGGTCGTGCTCTCCTTCGATCCCGACGTCGTGATCGTCGACAAGGAGCCGGTCGGCCTGCGCGGAGAACTCGCGCCGGCACTCGACATCCTGCGCCGCCGGGGCGCGCGCATCGTGCTCGGCCTGCGCGACGTGCTCGACGAACCGGCCAAGCTCTACGAGGAATGGCGCCACAGCGGCGCGCTCGAGGCGCTCGACCAGATCTATGACGACATCTTCGTCTACGGTCTCGAGGGCATCTACCAGCCGCTCGGCGGCCTGCCCAACCAGCATCTCTTCGCCCACAAGGTCCGCTACACCGGCTATCTCAAGCGGGCGGTGCCGAGCCCGATGCCGCCCAACCGCTTTCCGCGCATCACCAAGGGCCCGTTCATTCTGGTGACGCCGGGAGGCGGCGGGGATGGTGCCGGTGTGATCGATTGGGTGATTTCGGCCTATGAGGCCGACCCGACGATCGCTTTGCCCTCGCTGATCGTGTTCGGACCCTTCATGTCGCGCGAGCGCCGCAAGGAATTCACCGAGCGCATCGCACGCATCCCCAAGCTGGAAAGCCTGGGCTTCGAGCCGCGCCTCGAACTGCTGATGAACCGGGCCCACTGCGTCGTGGCGATGGGCGGATACAACACTTTCTGCGAGGTGCTGTCCTTCGACAAGCCGGCGCTGATCGTACCGCGGGTCAAGCCGCGGCTCGAACAGACGATCCGCGCCCAGCGGGCCGAGGAACTGGCACTCATCACCATGCTGCACGACCCCTCGCAGACCGGCGACGCCGAACGCGATCCGATGGTGATGGCTGCTGCCCTGCACGCCCTGCCCCAGCGCACGCCACCCTCCCAGGCCTTCGTGCCGGACCTCCTCGATGGCCTGCCGACGATCAGCCGTGCTCTGGCCGACAATCTCTCCATGCCGATCCGCCGCCGTCTCCTGGCACAGAATGCGGCCGTGACCAGCTAGACCGCCCGTCTCTGCCGATCGCCCTCGCCCCTGCTTCGGGCGATGGACAAGCAAGAATAAACTTCGCAATATATCAGCGATCGGGAGAGGGAAGGCGTCGTCGGAGCGCCATTCCGGAGGAGACGCCTGCCATGGCCACGCTGCTGTTCAAGAACTTTGCCCTGCTCGAGCCCGAACATGGCGAGGTCCGTGCCGGCTACGAATTGCTGGTCGAAGGCGACACCATCCGCGAGCTTTCCGACAAGCCGATCAAGTCCGCGAGCGCCGAGACGATCGATTGCGGCGGCCGCACGCTGATGCCCGGCCTGATCGACAGCCATGTCCACGTCTTCCTCTCCGAGGTCGTGATCCGCTCCATGGAGAGCATGCCGCTCACCCTGATGACGGCGCGCGCCATCGGTCTGATGAAGGGCATGATCGACCGTGGATTCACCTCGGTGCGCGACACCGGCGGCGCCGACTGGGGCATCAAGGAAGCGGTAGAGGGCGGCCATGTCGCGGCGCCGCGCCTATTCATCGCCGGCCAGGCGATCGGCCCGACCGGCGGCCACAGCGACCCGCGCCGCCGCACCGATTTCGGCGCCCGCTGCCACTGCTGCAACGCCATGGCCTACACGATGAACGTCTCCGACGGCGTCTCCTCGGTCCGCAAGTCGGTGCGCGAGCAGATGCGGCTTGGCGCGGACCACATCAAGATCATGATGTCGGGCGGCGTCGCCTCCCCCTACGATCCGCTCGACTCGCTGCAGTTCAGCCTCGACGAGGTGCGCACGGCCGTCGAGGAAGCCGCCGCCTTCGGCCGCTATGTCTGCGCCCACGCCTATACGCCCGAGGCCATCACCCGTGCCGCCAATTGCGGCGTGCGCGCGATCGAGCACGGCAACCTGATCGACGAGGCTTCGGCCAAGCTGATGGCCGAGAAGGGCATGTTCCTGACGGCCAACCTCGTCGCCTACTACGCGATGAAGGAGCGTGCAGCGGAGTTCGGCATGAACGGCGACATGCTCGCCAAGAACGACCTCGTCATCGACGGCGGCCTGCGCTCGCTCGAGATCTGCAAGCGCGCCGGCGTCCCCGTGGCCTATGGCTCGGACCTGCTCGGCCAGCTCCAGGCCGATCAGTCTCGCGAGTTCCTGCTGCGCCGCGAGGTGCTCTCGCCGATCGAGATCATTCGTTCGGCCACCACCGTCGGTGCCCAGCTCCTGCGCATGGAAGGCAAGCTTGGCACGCTCCGTGCTGGGGCGTTCGCCGACATGATCCTCGTCAACGGCAATCCGCTGGAAGATCTTGGGCTCTTCCAGGACCAGGGCCGCCATTTGGCGATGATCATGAAGGGCGGCGTGTTTCACAAGAACGTGCTGAACTGAGCGTCGCATCCCTGCCTTTCGGGCGCATAGGGAAGGGCGATGCGAGGTATAGAGAAGAAACGGATTGACTGTCCGAAGGTGCATCCGCAGCCTTCGGGCGCGATCCGGCGGAAGTTCGGACGTCGGGATTTGAGTCAGGCCAGGGTGGGGATTGTATCGTTGAGCAGCGTCAGGGAAACGCAGGCCGCAAGCCGTTCGCCGCTGGACCGCGGAGGCGAGGCGTGAGCGCCTCCACGCGCCCCAGCCTCGGCCGCATCGCCCTCAACGGCGCTGCCGGCATCGCGCTGCTCTACATCCTTTTGCCGCTGATCTTCGTCACCTGGCTCGCCTTCTTCCGGCAGGAAATCCCGTCCTTCCCGCCGGAAGGCTATTCGGTGAAATGGTTCGCCGCCGCCGCGAACAACCAGCCCTTCATCAACGGCTTCCTGCTCAGCCTCCAGGTCGGCGTGGCGGCGACGCTGATCGGCCTGCTCGTCGGCGTCCCGGCGAGCCTGGCGCTGGTGCGCCACCGCATTGTGCTGGGCCCCGTCTTCAACACGCTGCTGCTGCTGCCGCTGGTGATGCCGGGCATCGTGCTCGGCACCGCCATGTATGTCTTCCAGATCGAGACGGAGATCGCCACGGGGCTCCCGGTGATGGGCTCCATCGGCGGGCTGATCGCCGCGCATGCGCTCGTCGTCATTCCCTGGGTGGTGCGTCTGGTGACGGCGAGCCTCGTCGGCTTCGATCGGACGATCGAGGAAGCCGCGCAGAATCTCGGCGCGGGCCCGTTCACCACCTTCCGGCGGGTGACGCTGCCGAGCATCAGGCCGGGCCTCGTCGCGGCCAGCCTCTTCGGCTTCGTCACCTCCTTCGGCAATCTGGAGATGAGCCTGTTCCTGGTCGGGCCGGGCCGCACCACCCTGCCGATCGCCATCCTGCAATATCTCGAATGGAAGATCGATCCGACCGTGGCAGCCGCATCCCTGATCCAGATCGTCCTGATCGCCGTGGCGATGATCGTCACCGACCGTTACGTCAAGCTCAGCCGGGTGGTCTGATACGATGGCAAGACTCTCGATCGAGCACCTCCGCAAGACCTATGGCGACCTGACCGTCGTCGACGATGTCGCGATCGACATTGCCGATGGCGAGTTCCTCGTCCTGCTCGGCCCCTCCGGCTGCGGCAAGACCACGACTTTGCGCATGGTCGCGGGCTTCATCGCGCCCAGCGCCGGCAACATCACCATCGGCGACCGCAGCGTCACGACGCTGCCACCCTGGAAGCGCAACTGCGGGCTGGTCTTCCAGAGCTATGCCCTGTTCCCGCACATGACGGTCGCTGAAAACGTCGCCTTCGGCCTCGAGATGCGCAAGGTTTCACCGGCCGACCGCGCGCCGCGCGTCGCCGAAGCCTTGCGCCTCGTGCAGCTTGCCGGCTTCGATGAACGCTATCCGCGCCAGCTCTCCGGCGGCCAGCAGCAGCGCGTCGCGCTCGCCCGCGCCCTCGCCATGGAGCCGGACGTGCTGCTGCTCGACGAGCCGCTCTCCAATCTCGACGCCAAGCTGCGCCAGGAGGTCCGCGTCGAGATCCGCGACCTGCAGCGCAAGCTCGGCCTGACCACGATCATGGTCACCCACGACCAGGAAGAGGCCCTGACCATGGCCGACCGGCTGGTGGTGATGGAGAAGGGCAAGGTTCGCCAGATTGGCAGCCAGCGCGAGCTCTACGAGAAGCCGGCCGACCGCTTCGTCGCCGGCTTCATCGGCCGCAGCGCCTTCCTCGACGGCGAGATCACCGCGCCCGGCCGCTTCCGCACTAAGGGCGGCGTCGAGATCGCCTGCGCCGCCGCGACCGGCAACGGTGCCGCGACCCTGGCCCTGCGGCCCGAGCGGATCGCCGTCGCCGGCGATGCCCAGGGCTTGCGTAACCATTTCCAGGCTCGCGTTGAGCACGCCTCCTATCTCGGCGCCCTGCTCGACATCGATGTCAGCCTCTCCGGTCATGACCGGATGCTGCTGCAGATCCCGAACAAGGCCGGCGTCGCCGAGCCGAAGCCGGGAGAGACCATCACCATAGGCTGGGCCGAAGACGCCGGGCTCGTCTATCCGCGCGAAGCCTGAACCCAGGCTTCGACGGGCGTCCAAAAGGGGAATGTCATCATGACCAAGTTCGACAGACGCGATCTTCTGAAGGGCGCCGGCGCGGCCGCGCTCGCCTCCACGCTGGGTGCGCCGGCCTTCGCCCAGGCGGCCGGCAAGGTCGTGGTCGGCACCTGGGGCGGCGACTATGCCCGCCTGCTGACCAAGAACATCGAGGATCCGATCCTCAAGCCCAAGGGCATGGAAGTGGTGCAGGATCAGGCCGGCGACGCGCCGCGCCGGGCCAAGATGGTCGCCGAGCGCCGCCTGCCGCGCGGAACGGTCGACATCCAGGGCCTCTCCGCCGCCAACATGTACGAGATGAACGAGGCCGGCGTCATCGAGCAGCTCGACTACTCGAAGATTCCGAACGCCAAGAACCTGCTTCCGACCATGAAGTACCCCTATGGCATCGGGCACATCTATTCGGGCAACGTGGTGATCTACAATCCCAAGATCATCAGCCCGGCTCCGACCGGCTTCAAGGACTGGCTCGATCCCAAGCACGGCAACAAGATCGGCTTCATCGACATCCAGTACCAATCGATCATGATCGCCGCCTCCATGGCCGCCACCGGCGGCAAGGACATGAACGACATGGAGAAGGCCAAGGAAGTGCTGATGGCCGTGAAGAAGGCCGGCGCCCGCGTCTACCCGACCAACGAAGCCTTCGCCGCCGCGATGAAGAACGAGGAAATCGGCATCAGCGCGATCTGGAAGGCCCGCGTCGTCCAGTGGCAGAACGCCGGCATCCCCTGTGAGGCGGTCTCGCCTGTCGAGGGCATCCCGGCCTATGTCTCGGGCTTCGTCATCCAGAAGAACGCGCCGAACAAGGACAACGCCTACGCCTATATGAACGCGATGCTGGAAAAGGCGCCGCAGGAGGCCTTCGCGGTCGATATGGGCTATAACGGCACCGTCACCGGCCTGAACGTTGCGCCCGATCTCCAGAAGCGCATCGGCTTCACGCCCGAGGAAGAGAAGAAGCTCCGCGACCTCGACTACGGCTTCCTCGCCAAGAACGACAACGCCATGAAGGAATGGTGGGACAAGGTCTTCAAGGCGTGACATGGCCCGTCCGTTTGACCATCGTGGCCGCATGACCCGGCTTTCTGCGCTTCCGGTGCTCTCGGACATCGGTCCGCTGCGCTCCGGTTCTCGAAAGCCGGGCCCTTCGGTTCGCGCTGGTGAACGGTCGAACCATGTCGGCACGGCCTGCCCGGGAGTTTCGCCATGAGCACGACTGCTCCCGAACCCGTCGCCGGCGCGCGCACCGGCCTTGCCGGCCTGCTCGTCGTGCCGGCGACGCTCTTCGTCGCGATCGGGCTGCTCGGCCCGATCGCGATCCTGTTCCGCTATTCGCTGAATCAGTTCATCCCCGGCCAGTTCATGGTCGACGGGCTGACGATCGAGAATTACGTCAAGTTCTTCACCGACCCCTATTACCTCAACGTGCTGCTGCGGACCGTCCGCGTCGCGGTGATCTGCACCGTCGTCTGCCTGATCATGGGCTTCCCGCTAGCCTATGTGCTGGCCCGGACCCAGAGCCGCTTCAAGAACCTGCTGATCATCTCGGTGATCCTGCCACTCTTCGTCGGCAACGCCGTCCGCGCCGCCGGCTGGATGACCGCCTTCGGCAGCAAGGGCGCGCTCAACGCCTCGCTGACGGGTCTGGGCCTGATCGACCAGCCGCTCGAGATCATGTTCACCGAGAACGCCGTCCTGATCGGCATCATCGCGGTCAACCTGCCCTTCATGGTGCTGACGCTGCAGAGCGTGATCGAAGGCATTCCGCGCAATGTCGAGGAGGCCGCCTTCAGCCTCGGCGCCGGGCCGTCGGCGATGTTCCGCCGCGTGCTCTGGCCGCTCGCCCTGCCCGGCATCCTTGCCGGCACGATCCTGACCTTCATCCTGGCGATGAACGCCTATGCCACGCCGGTCCTGCTCGGCGGCCCGAAATTCCAGATGATGGGCCCGCTGGTCTACGGCCAGTTCGCCCAGCAGAACAACTGGCCCTTCGGCGGCGCGATCTCCTTCATCCTGATGACGGCGACGATCCTCCTGACGGTCGCTGCCAATCTGATCGTCCAGCGCCGCTACCGCTGAGCCGCCTGCTCCGGCGCCGCCTTCCTACGGGAAGCGGTGCCGCACGAGCCTCGCTATCGCCCGGTCTGCGCGGCCGGCTCGCCGGCTTTGCAAGCGTCCTATTCGGATGGCAGCGCCCGGCCGAGATGGGACAGCTCCGCCTGCCCGAGCGCGATCCGTCCTTCGATCGCCCCTTCTTCGGTCCGGACGTGAAATTCGACGGGATGCTCCGGCTCGCTGACCGTGAAGGTGAAGCGCGCGGCGAAGATGCCTTCCTGCAATGGCCGAATGCGGGCCTCGCCCAGGAGGCCCGGCCCATAAGCCAGGACCTTGAGCGGGAGGCCGACGGCCTCCTTGGTGAAACCCAGGGTCATCTGGGCGCGCCAGCGGCCCTCGGCGAGGTGGAAATAGGGGCCATAATAGAGCACGCGCGATCCCCCCGTGGCGTCGATGACGAGGGGGGCCTCCTCATTCGGGCGATCTCCCGCAAAGAAGACGCGGTGCGGCCAGACTGATTTCAGGGAGATCGCCGCGTCGCGAAGATGCGCGACGCCGTTTTCCAGGACGAGCGTGACGATGCCCTCGTCAGCCATGGTGAAGGCAGGCCCGCTCGCCGCCTCCGATGTCGGAATCGGCCCGGTCCAGGCCAGCACCTCGGCGACGAGATCGTCCGTCACCGCCAAGCCGATATGGCTTGCCATGGCGCGCACGACGCCCCCGGCATCAGGCCGATCCGTCGCATCGAACAGCAGCGCGTACTGCTGCGGGTCGCAATCGCCGATCAGCGCGACGCTGGCGCCAACCGTCCGCACCGCCTCCAGCAGGACCGGCTGCAGCTGGCGCTGATAGCGCAGGGCATCCATCCCGTTCGTGACGAAGACGATCAGCGGAATCCGGCGCTCGCGGAGCATTCGCCGGAGCGACCGCGGCGGGAACTGCGAGCAGACGAGAAGCGGCGACGCCTCGTCATGCGCGAAGGCGTCCATCCGATCGACCCATATCGGTGCGAGGCTGGGATCCGAGGCCTGCGCAAGCCGGCGCGCGACCTCGAAGCCCCAGGCGGCGAAGGCGCAAGGCATACCAAGAACTGCGATCATCATCGGCTCAAAGCGCTCGCATGAATGTGCGCGCCGCGAAACGGCTCACAAGGTCGCATAGATCGAGCAGGCCAGGTCGAGGTCGTAGAAGACGCGCCCCCTGCCCTGCTTCAGCACCAGCGCCGACGAGCAGAATTCCCTTGCGAACTCCATCGAATGGATGGCCATCAGCATGGCCCGGTCCTTGCGCTTCACCAGCAGCTCGTCATGGCAGCGCTGCTGGAAGCGCCGGTCGCCGACGAGGATCACCTCGTCGATCAGGTAGCACTCGAAATCGATGGCGAGCGACAGGGCGAAGGCGAGGCGCGCCCGCATGCCGTCGGAATAGAACCGCACCTGGGTGAACAGCTGGCTGCCGAGCTCGGTGAAATCGGCGACGTATTCGACCGTCTCCTTCAGCGGCGCGCCGTAGAGCGTCGCGATGAAGCGGCAGGTGTCGTAGCCAGTCATCTGACCTTCGAAACCGCCGCCCAGCGCCAGCGGCCAGGACATGTTCAGGCCGCGGTGGATCTGGCCATGGGTCGGTTTCTCGACCCCCGCCAGAACCTTGATCAGGGTTGATTTGCCGGCTCCGTTGCGGCCGAGGATCGCCATTCGCTCGCCGACGCCGACGCTGAACGAGATGCCGTCCAGCACCCGCCGCGGGCCGTGTTCGGTATGGAACTCCTTGACGACATCGATCGCACGGACGGCGCGAACCGCGTCCGTCGCCGGCGCAGCGGTCGAGAGCGAACCGTCCGAAGCCGATGTTGCGCCGTCAATGCTCATGGGCACGGACGTTGTTGATCAGCGCTCGCAGGATGACGAAGGTGGAGAAGCTGAGCACCATGACGATGCCGATCCAGAAGAGGCGCTTCGGCTGGCTCGGATAATCGGCTGCGTGCGGTTCGACCACCCGCTCGAGATAGAGCTGCTGGCGCTGCGATTCGAGGCGGGCATTCTCCAGCGAGGCCAGGGCCGAAGCGAGCACGCGGTCGGCGAACTCGCGTTCCAGCACCAGGCGCTCGTAATCAGCGATGACCGGAGCCAGCGCCTGGGCGGATCCGCCGATCCGCCGCCTTTCCTCGACGATCTGCTGCTCGACCGCCTGGATACGGTTGCGCAGATTCGCGATCTGCGGCCCCTGTGGCGCGCTGCGCTGCGCTTCCGCGAGCTGGGCATTGGCCTGCGCGGATTCGAAGGAGAGTTTCCCGATCGTCTCCAGCAGGCTCTGCGAGGTCTTGGCCGGGTCCACGGTACCGGCGCGCGTGCGGAACGCGGTCAGCTCTTCCCGTCGTTCGAAGGCGCGCTCCTTGGCAGCCTCGACCTCCGCTTCGGCGGCCTTGATCGCATCGCGGCGCGAGCGCTCGTTCAGGCGATTGATCAACGCCTCGGAGCCTTCCAGCAGCACCTGAGCCATCCTGACCGAATCCTCTGGCCGGAAACTCTGGACGACGAGCGTGCTGATGCCGGTGCCGCTGTCCTGCTTGATCGAGATGAGGCTCAGGTAGCGATCGAAGAGCTTCTCGCGAAGATCCCTCGAAAACCAGCCCGGAAAGCGCCAGAACGGGTCACCTTCGGGCCGCGACAGGATCGCACGCAGATCCGCCTGCCGCACGAGCAGGTCCACGGCGTCGCGCGAGCGGACATACTGGTGCACGGCGCCGGCTTCGTCCGAGGCACGCTCCGTTCCCGTGCTCTTGATCATGCTGGAAAGCTGATCGACACTGGTCTTGTTCGGGCTGCGCACGACGAACTGCGCTTCCGACGTGTAGCGATCGGCGGTGAGGAGCCCGAAATAGAGCACGCCGACGAGGCACGGCAAAACGAAGGTGAGCAGCACCAGGGCATGTCGGCCCAGGAAAACCCGCCAGGCGGGGCGAGGATCCGCAGCCGGCACGTGCAGTTCGGCGCCACGTGCGCGCAGCGGCACGAGCTCGACATAGTCCCTGACCTGATCCTGCGTCGCGCCCTGGTTCATCCGTGACTTCTGATCTCCACGAGACGATGCTAACTAACAGGCCGGCTTGTGAATAGGAATGCCGAACCGATGCAGCGCGAGTGTGCTGGACAGACGCATGCAATGAGCTCGGCTCCGCGGCCCCGGCAGGGCGAGACGGTGCCGGCATGAGGGACCGCATCGAGAAGATTTCCCGGCGCCTGCGACCGATGGCTCATTCGGGCCGACCGCCTGCATCCAAACGCTTCGGCCCGCTGGTTCCCGGCGGTGAGGGCGGCAACGTCGGGGATCCGGCCTCCGAGGCGCGCTTCCATGCGCCACCAGTTCGGCTGAGCCGGACCAAACTGGCGTTCATGCTTCTCGTGCTGCTGCCGACGGCGCTGTCGGCGGCCTATTTCGGCCTGATTGCATCCGATCGGTTCGTTTCGGAATCGACCTTTGTCGTGCGCTCGGCCAAATCGCCCCTCGCCGGCGGACTGGGAAGCCTGCTGCAGATCGTCGGCGTCTCGCGTTCCCAGGACGACAGCTACTCGGTGCAGGAATATCTGCAGTCGCGCGACGCCGTCGCAGCCCTCTCCCAGACCTTGCCGCTGCGGCAGATCTTCGACAGGCCGGGCGCCGATTTCATCGCGCGTTACCCGAACCTCTTGTACGGGCCGAGCGAGGAGGAGCTGTTCCAGTACTACAAGACGCGTGTCAGCGTCGTTCACGGCGCAGCCACCGGCCTGACGACGCTGAAGGTGGAAACCTTCCTTGCCGACGACGCCATCAAGATCAACAAGACGCTGCTCGACCTGGGTGAAGCGCTCGTCAACCGCATGAACGAACGCATCCGGGCCGACGCGATCCGCTTCTCCGAAGCCGAGGTCAAGCGCGGCGAAGAACGGCTGGTCGAGACCCAGGTCGCGATCACCGAGTTTCGGAACCGCGAGCTGATGCTCGACCCGTCGAAGAGCTCGCTGATCGTCGCGGAACTGATCGGGCGCCTTTCGGCAGAGCTGGCAGCGGTGACGGCGCAGCTCAGGGAGGTCCAGGCCTCGTCGCCGAACTCGCCGCAAATTCCCGGCCTGCAACGGCGAATCGCCGCGCTGGACGCCCAGATCAATCTGGAGAAGCAGCGCGTCTCGACCGCCTCGGACGGGCTCGCCGACAAGATCGCCGGCTATGAGCGGCTGACTCTGCAGCGCGAATTCGCGGTCAAGGCACTCGCTTCGGCAGTGACCAGCCTCGAAATGGCGCGCAACGAGGCGCGGCGCCAGCAGCTTTATCTCGAACGCGTCGTGGAGCCGCACATTCCCGATTATGCCGAACAGCCGCTGCGGGTGCGCAGCGTCGTCATGACCTTCGGCGGGAGCCTCGTGCTCTTCTTCGTCGGATGGCTGATTCTGGCCGGCGTACGCGAGCACAAGATCAAGGGAAAGTAGGCCGCGGCCCCCTGCCGCCACGGCTGCCGCAGCGAAGAAGCTGCCTGACGCAGAGTTCAAACGGCGATCCTTGCCATTTTAGTAATCATATTTGCCGAAGTCGCGCCTCGCGTAACCGATCAGCGATGCGCGAAGTCCACACTTCCGCGGCGAATGAGCAGAAGCATGCAGGCTCCGTGTTCAAACGGGGCGATCGATGATAGTTGGCTGAGGCCTGAGGAGACTGGATCGGTGCGCGTAGGCCTTGCCGCTATTTTTTCCGCCATGGTCTTGGCGGGCTGCTCCACTCTTCCGGCTAGCGGTCCATCGACTTCCGATATCGTCGCCCAGCCGGCCTCCAACCAGGATTTCGGCTTCGAATTGGTGGATCTGTCGGCGTCGTCGCTGGCTGCGCTCAACAGCCGCGCGACCGACAGCTTCAACGGCAGCTTCGGCGACCACAGCGGCGCGACCGAATCGCGAATCGGCATCGGCGACTTCGTTGCCGTGACGATCTGGGAGGCAGGAGCCGGCGGCCTGTTCTCGGCGCCCCTGACCACCGATCGCTTCTCGCCGGGATCGCGCACGGCGACGATCCCGGAACAGGCGGTCGCCCGCGACGGCACCATCAGCGTGCCCTATGCGGGCCGGGTCAACGTCGCCGGCAAGACGGCCGCGCAGGTTCAGACGATCCTCGAAGAGCGGCTGGCCGGAAAGGCGATCCAGCCCCAGATCCTGGTGACGATCAGCCGCCCGATCAGCAGCACCGTCGCCGTCACCGGCGAAGTGGCTTCGGGCGGACGCATCCCCTTGTCCAACAAGGGCGACCGGATCCTTGAGGTCATCGCCGCGGCCGGCGGGATCCGCGCGCCGGTCAACGAGACCGAGGTGCGCCTGACGCGCGGCTCGCGCACGCTCGCAGTGCCGATGATCACCATCGTCAACAATCCGGCCGAGAACATCTACCTGCGTGGCGGCGACACGCTGACGCTGGTGCGCAACCCGCGCACCTTCATCGCTGCCGGCGCCACCGGGATCAACACCGAGATTCCCTTCAACGCCGATGCGATGAACCTGGCTCAGGCCGTCGCCAAGGCCGGCGGCCTGCTCGATTTCCGGGCGGACCCGGAGGGCGTGTTCCTCTATCGCTTCGAGAGCGCCGAGGTACTCCGGCGGATCAAGCCCAACAGCCCTCTCCTCGGTGCCGGTCGCTCGGTCCCGGTGGTCTATCGCGTGAATCTGCGCGATCCGATGGGGATGTTCGTGGCGCAGGGCCTGCGGATGCAGCGCGGCGACATTCTCTACGTTTCGAATGCTCCGCTGACGGAAGTCCAGAAGGCCTTCTCCGTCTTCCAGAGCCTGACGTCGCCCGTGGTTCAGGGCGCCTCCGTCGCCGCCGGCTTCAAGTGACGATCGCCTGACCGGCCAGCGAGGGCGAACAGCAGAGTGAACCAGCTCAGGAGGCTTGAAGAGGAAGCGATCTTCCTGCTGCGGGAGACGGCTTCACTCTTCCGGCGCCCGGTCATGCTCTATTCGATCGGCAAGGACTCGACGGTCCTCGCCCATCTCGCGGCCAAGGCCTTCTGGCCCGCCAGGCCGCCCTTTCCCCTGCTTCACATCGATACGACCTGGAAGTTCCGCGAGATGATCGCCTTTCGCGATCGCCTCGCCGGTGCGCTGGGTTTCGATCTGAGCGTGCACGTCAATCGCGACGGGGTTGCCCAGGGCGTCACGCCGTTCTCGGCCGATGCCACCACCTATACCCGCGTCATGAAGACCGAAGCGCTGAAGCAGGCGCTCGCGCAAGGCGGCTACGACGCCGCGATCGGGGGGGCGCGGCGGGATGAGGAGAAAAGCCGCGCCAAGGAGAGGATGGTCTCGCTGCGCAGCGCCCAGCATGGCTGGGAGCCGCGCAGCCAGCGACCGGAATTCTGGCGCGTGGTCAATCCGCATATGCGCCCGGGCGAAACGATGCGGGTGTTCCCCCTGTCCAACTGGAGCGAACGCGACGTCTGGCGCTACACGCTGGCGGAAGGCATCCCGACCGTGCCGCTTTATCTCGCCTCGCCTAGACCCGTCGTGCGGCGCGACGGCGCGCTGGTCGTCACGGATGACGAACGCTTCCCGCTGCGACCGGGCGAGATCCCGGAGATGCGTTCGGTGCGCTTCCGCTCGCTTGGATGCTATCCCCTCTGCGGAGCGGTCGAATCGGAAGCGGCCAGCATCGGGGAGATCGTCGCCGAACTGGAGGCAACGACGACCTCGGAGCGACATGGCCGCCTGATCGACGGCGCAGGTGCCGCCTCGATGGAAGCGAAGAAGCGAGAGGGTTATTTTTGAATCCCGTTTCGGCAGCCTATGCCTCGGTCTTCGGCGCCTGCGAACAGGCTGAGCCGGCGTCTAGGCCCGCGGCCCTGCGTATCCTCGCTTGCGGCGCCGTGGACGATGGCAAGTCCACGCTGATCGGCCGTCTGCTGTTCGAGGCGGGCGCCGTGCCCGACGACCAGCTCGCTGCGCTCGAAGCCGACTCTCGTCGCTACGGCGCCGCGGGCGGACAGATCGATTACGCTCTCCTGACTGATGGGCTGGAAGCCGAACGCGAGCGCAACATCACCATCGACGTGGCCTATCGCTACCTCTCGACGCCGCGCCGCGACTTCATCATTGCCGATACGCCTGGCCATGAGCAGTACACCGCCAACATGGCGACCGGCGCCTCGCAATGCGAACTCGGGATCATCCTGGTTGACGCAGGGCGCGGGCTGCAGAACCAGACCTTCAGGCACGCCGCCATCTGCAGCATT